>Ga0209211_10006373_pt1 | contig 17114 bp, 10 predicted proteins | sample RifGroA2_FD_183992 | JGI IMG/M metagenome (GOLD analysis project Ga0209211, IMG submission 183992) | Groundwater microbial communities from Rifle, Colorado, USA - Groundwater A2 (SPAdes) (version 2) | ecosystem: Environmental > Aquatic > Deep subsurface > Groundwater | place: Rifle, Colorado... | reverse complement strand
CAGGCCTATTTGTTGCTGCAATTATCACAACATCATGCAGTTCTACTAAGCCATCCATTTCTGTCAGCAATTGATTGACAACTCGCTCTGTAACAAAATTATCACCCATACCGCTTCTTTTTGGAGCAATACTGTCGATTTCATCAAAGAAAATAATAGTAGGAGAAGTTTGCTGCGCTTTTTTGAATATTTTTCTGACAGCTTTTTCGCTTTCTCCAACCCATTTTGAGAGAAGCTCAGGGCCTTTCACGAGAATAAAATTTGCTTCGCTTTCATTTGCAACTGCTTTTGCAAGCAATGTTTTTCCTGTTCCAGGAGGACCATATAATAAGATTCCTTTTGGTGGCTTTACACCTAATCTTTTAAATGCTTCAGGATGTTTCAATGGCCATTCGACTGCTTCTTTTAATTCTTGTTTAATCTTATTTAACCCGCCAATATCTTCCCATTTAATATTAGGAATCTCAACCAATACCTCCCGCATTGCACTTGGCCGTACTACTTTCAATGCCTCATAGAAATCAGCCTGGCTTATTTTCAGTTTTTCCAGTAATGGTTTTGGAATTGGCTCATCTTCTTTCAGCTTTAATTCAGGCAGCAGATTACGCAGCACAACCATTGCTGCTTCTTTTGCAAGAGACGATAGATCTGCTCCTACAAACCCATGGGTTATATCTGCAATTTCTTTGAGATTAACCTCTTTTGTCAATGGCATATTTCTTGTATGGATTTTCATAATATTTAATCGCGCTTCTTTTCCAGGTACACCAATTTCAATCTCTCTATCAAATCTTCCTGGCCTTCTAAGTGCTGGATCAATTGCATCAGGAATATTTGTTGCTGCAATAACAACGACTTTTCCTCTGCTTTGCAGACCATCCATCATTGCAAGCAATTGTGCAACAACTCTTCTTTCAACTTCTCCGTGTGACTCTTCTCTGCGGGAAGCAATTGCATCAATCTCATCAATAAAAATAATGCTTGGTGCATTTTTCTCTGCTTCCTCAAACTTTTTGCGGATATTTTGTTCAGATTGGCCGTAGAATTTGCTCATCACCTCGGGCCCATTAATCAATATAAAATATGAATTAGTTTCATTCGCAACTGCTTTTGCAAGCAATGTTTTTCCTGTACCTGGGGGACCATGCAATAAAACACCTTTTGGCGCTTCTATTCCTAAACGTTCAAATATCTCAGGATGCTTTAATGGAAGTTCAACCATCTCCCGCACTTTTTTTATCTCTTCTCCTAACCCACCGATATCCTCGTAAGTTACCTCAAGCACTTTTTCCTCTTTTAATTCAACTGCTTCAGGATTGAACTTTACTTCAGTTAAGTCTGTAATAATAACTGCTTGCTTTGGATCAGTTTCCGCAACGATAAATTTAATATCTGCAAAACCAAAACCAGCTATATTTTCATCTAACATTGAAAATATATCATTGAAAAAAGGACTATCTGACATTGTTGTTCTTCTTCTATTTGTACCGCCTAAAGAGACAATATCCCCCTTTTTCACAGCTCGACCCAACAACCCTTGTTTGAATATCATAGGAGATGCACGGACAACAACTCCTTTTTGTGCAGGAGCAATAACCACTCTTTTTGCTTCCTTTATTATTATTTTTTTGATTCTAACTACTTCACCAATACCTGTTTTTGCATTTCTTCTAAGAATACCATCCATACGAATTATATTTAATCCAATATCTCCAGGATATGCTCTATCAGCAATACCAACTGTTGAACGTTCGCCATTGATTTCAACAATATCACCCGGTCTTATGCCGATTTCATGCATATAAGAAGAATCAATTCTGACGATGCCTTTATTTACATCATCCTGCATAGCTTCTGCTACTTTCAGTTTTAATTCTTTATCAGGAACAGTGTCATCCATAATGCTGGGATAGGTGATTTATTTATATAGTTTATGCAGAGAATTTTGAAAAAAGTCAGATTTTTTCAAAATTCTCTATAATAAAAAACAAAAGACTATTTTTTCTTTTTTTTATAATAAAGAACTCCTGCGATAATCACAACAATTAGTACCAGCACAATAAATGCACCAATGCCAGAACCTGCACTGCCAAATAGTTGATCAAATGCTTTTCCAGCCAAATCTCTTCTTGCTGTTTTTTCAACTTTCTTTGCAGCTTCTCTTGTTTCTCTTCTTTCTGCTTTTACAGGAGTTTCAGTTGTTGTTTCTGCTGCAACTGAAGCAGGTGTAGTTTCTTTAGCTACTTCTTTTTTAGGTGTTTGTACTGCTGTAGTTGGTGTTACAGGAGCAGCTGGAGCAGGCGCTGGTTGTTCAACAGGAGAAACAATTTCATCATTATCACTGCCTCCTGTATCAGGTTGAGAAGGTGGTGGATTATTGTCTCCTCCTGGCTGGGCATTTGGATCACCACTACCATAAACTGCAAAAATGCTTGGTACTATCATTAATGCAATGAACAAAAAAATTAAAAGTTTTTTCATGTTTAACACCCCCAAGAACTTGGCACACGCCAACATGTGTTATTGGTTGTACTATTATATCCAACTAATGTTGCATTTGCCGTCTTATTAATACAGGCGCCTAATGTACTATTACATTGCCACAACTCACTATCATTTCCAGGTATGCACATGTTTAATGTTGATGGACGTAATTCTTGTATTAATATCTGACATTGTGATTCTGTAATACCAACAAAATTATCTCCTTCTGCTGTCGTATTAAACAATAATTTTCCTGTAACATTCTTTGCAGTGTTTGACAGTTTCTTAACAGTTGTACCTTCAAAGTCAATGCCCCATTTATTTGATGTAGCATTTGGATTTGTTAATGAAACTGTTGTATTTGAAGCTTGTGAATAGTTCAAACTAATTGCATTACCGCCTGCTTGTTGTGTAGTTCCATTTGGTAATTTAATTGTGAAATCAAGATTACCAAGAGGATCATCTACTTCCAACCATGACGAAGGAGTAAAGTCAAATGACATCGTTGCTCTGCAATTAGTACATTCACTTGCTGAAGACTTTGTTGTTACATTTGTACATTTGCTTTCTGCGCAATTTCCGCTTGGATCACAATTGATAGTTTTGAAGTAATAAGTTGTTCCATTCAGCAAATTAAAACTAAGAGGCTGTGAATTATATTGGAAATTGTTAACTTGCCCAAAATGATAGCTTGAATAACTTGGCATAAAGTCACTCAGCAAAGCTTCATCAAGAATACTGGCATTCAGAGTCTTGCACTTGCTATCATTATGGAAAAATTTCACAGTACCATTGCTTGGTTCATCTGTATCATAATTGACATTAAATCCGTCGACAAATTCATACACTTGCAGCCAAGATAGTGCAGGAGCTTTCTTATCATTTGGATCTGCTTCAAAAGTTCCACTACAGTAATATGGATCATACTTACAGCTTTCATCATCACAATCAACAATACCATCACCGTCATCATCAACACCATTGCCACATTGCGGTCCACCTTCAATTGGAGTGTATCCAAATTGCTGGAAGATAAAACAATCTGGATCATTATTTGCTTCCATGCCATCACCGTCAGTATCAATGCCTATTGCATTACAATCCTGGAATGCGAAATCTGTTGCGCCAGGACTAAAGTAACCTGCCATTGCTGTATCACTTACATTGCTTAAATTGTGATGACTATCAGATGTCGCTACTACAATACGCATGACTGCAGATTTATTATAATCTCTGTATTCTGCCAATGATTTCTTTTCAATTGCTACAATACCGCCGCCTATATCTTTACACATTAAATTTCTTGGTGTTGTCAATGAAATTGGAACAGGCTGCCATGTTCCATTATTACAATGTTTTGTAACTAATTCTTCTTTGTATTCACCACTGCTCAAATATGCGCGGTATCGAAGATAAAATTCAAATCCTGTAATTGATGTATTAAAATATGCAGTACAACCATCTGTATCATTGCCATTTGTATCAAGGTACCAATAAAACTTTGTGTCATCTGTACCAACACCTGTACCGCCGATTAATAACGGCAGGTTATTACATATTGCTGCGTTTTCTAGCGAATCTAAAACTGTGATTCCTAAGCCATAACTGTTTTTGTTATCCTTGATACCAAAGCCAGTAATATCATTTGTGCTTGCTGTATCATTATTGTCATCTTCAAGATCATCCCAGCCTAAAATGACTGGAGCACTTTCTGCATCCAATCCTTCAAACATGTGTTTCATGAATTTATTATTACACCATCCATTATCTGGTGCTGGACCATTTGCATCAGCGCTCCATTCACAGGTTTGATTTAATAATTCACAGCCTGCTTGATCTCCATCGTAATCAATACATCCAGAACCAGTGTTCTTTGCAGTACAATAACCTCCTAGCAACTGACAAGCTGAATTTTCAGAACATTCTGCATCTCCCAACGAGTTACATGAAGGATTACACCAACCGCCATAATATGAATTAGCATCAGATTGCCAACCACATATTCCGCCACCTTCTGCATTTGTACATTCATCTTCACTTTGCTGAGATGTAGAATTATAGCACACAGAAAATGCTTTATATGAGCACCAACCATAACTATTTCCAAAACCGTCGTCATAGGAATCCCATTTGCAGTTTGCATCAAGGATACAAGTTTCATTATCCAGACCATTACAAGTATTTGCTAATGTTTGATTAACAGAACAAAACGATTGTCCTTGCACTTTCCATTTACAATCAGTATCTGGCGAACATGTTGCATTTGTTTCATAACTCCAACATTGTTCACCTGCATTTGCGCAATGTCCAGCAGAACCTATCATAGTATCATACTGATCTAAAATAAATCTGCAACCTTCAGCAGCAGTACATGTTTCATTTGTAGCATAATTCCAGCAATTGTTTGTTGCAAAAAATCCGCCGCCACAAAAATTATCATATGAACATTGTGAATCACTACAATCTATCAGCCCATTATTATCATTATCAACACCATCAAAACATATTTCTCCGTCAAAGCCAGTTGGTTTACAAATATATGATGTGTCATCCCAAACACAAGAACCATTGCCGCCATTTCCTACTTGTGTACAACCGTCTTGCGAATAACAAGAGAAACAATTAGTATCACATGTTTGTTGGTTTGCATCAACACAGTATGAAGTTCCTGTATAAGTGTCATTATACCAACGACAGCTTGCTAAACTTGCAGTACAAGAACTTTCGGGATTATTCATCCAGTTGCAATCACCGCAGTTTACATCGCAATTGCTACCATAAGAAAATTCCATCTTTTGAAAGCAATAACCAAAACCATTGTAAGCATATGGAGAAGATTCAAATTCACAAAAACCTAAAGCTGAACCTTCACATGCAGTTTCTGCTTCTTCTTCACTGCTCCAAGAATTTCCATCTGGTTGTGTTTCACAAGCCCAACAAGATGAATCACAACTTTTTGAATTTGAACCAAAATTAAATTCACACCAACTGTCAGTTTTTGATATACCACCATCTGAATATGTTTCAGTTCGCCATGTTCCACCTGAAGCTTGGCAAGTAACTTCGTTGGTCATATCTTCAAAGCCACCACCAAAGCCGCCACCAACTGAATTAAATTTACATTGCTGTTGATTTGTATCCCATTGACAAGGCATATACCATGGTGAACCTGCTATTTGTTCGCATAAAGTCTGATTGCCAAATACTAAATAATCTTCACAGAATTGCGCGCCTGTTGGCAATGGATCTATATTGTAGCAATTTGTGTCGTAAGTAGTTGAACAGCTTCCTCCTGAATATGCGCAGCAGGTGGATAATATTGAAATTCCGTTGCAAAGAGCTGAGTTATTGATATAACTGCATTGAACTCCTGTATCATAAGTATGTCCTGAACAAGAACTTGTAGCATCATCCCATGTACATCCTGTTATATTTCTGCAATCAGACTCACCAATAAATACCCCGCATCCTGGATTAAAATTGTCAAAATTAAAATAACCTGATTCTTCACATTGTTCAAAGTTTCCATTCCACTGGCATGAACCAATTTGCATACAACTAAATGGAGTAATAAAATCACTGCAAGAACTAAAACCTACTGCTGCTGGATTGCAATAGTTATAATTACTATCCCATTCGCAAGTTAAACCATAATCTAATAATGTAGTGGTGCAATAAGTCGCATTTGTACCATCACCTGAGAAACAACTTAGTTCTTCACACCAACCGCCCCAATAACCTGATCGCCATTGACAACCTAATGTTGAAGTTACACTATTACAGGAACTTTCATCAAAGAATGACCAACATTCTTTTTCAAAACAACAACCGTAATTTTGGTAACACTGATAATTTGAAGCATCTTGCCAAACACAGCTGCTATTTAATGCAGTCTCGCAAGTGTTTTGATCTGTATTATCACGATCAGCACAACTGCCGCCACTTAAATCAACTACAGAACCGCATGTTTGTTGGTCATTGTTCCATGTGCAGCTTAAGTTATAAGTTTGATTCAGAGAGGTTTCACAATATATTTCATTTATACTGTTGCCTACTGAACATGAAACACTATTAGTACTTATGCAAGTATTTGTATTGCTAAACCATGAACAACTTAATTCGTGGTCATCATTTAAAGTTGTTTCACAGTAAGTTTCGTTTGTGCTGCTGCCTGCTGAACATAAAACACGTGGAGCTTGCCAGCTTAAAAATGGATAACCATTATTAGTTAGAAGATTAATATCCCAACTATTATAACCTAAAACATCATCATTTGGATTGTCAACAAAGTCCCATGCTGTAGTTAATCCTTCTGAATTTTGGTCTGTAAATATTGAAACATTTTTCATTTCAGCAGTTGTTTTTCCTGTTCCACCACTGCTTGTTTCTTGTCCAGAAGTTTCATTATCCCAGAAAGAATCTGTAATTGTTCCGCTATTAGACCCAACTAATCCTCCAACATTATTACTACCTATTACATATCCAATAGAATATGAATTAGTAACTATCCCATATTCATTATATCCAACCAAACCACCTACATTACCAGAAGTAATACCAGTAACTGTTCCGGTTGAATATGTATTAGTAATAGTTCCGCCACTAGATCCAACAAAACCACCTACATAATCATTACTACCTGTTACATTCCCAGTAGAAAATGAGTTAGTAATTGTTTCGCCATTATTTCCAACAAAACCACCTACATAACTAATACCAGTAACTGTTCCGGTTGAATATGTATTAGTAATAGTTCCGCTACTATATCCAACCAAACCACCTACATTATTAGAACCAGTAACTGTTCCGGTTGATGATGAGTTAGTAATAGTTCCGCTACTATCTCCAACCAAACCACCTACACTACTAGAACCAGTAACTGTTCCGGTTGATGATGAATTAGTAATTGTTCCATAACTAGTTCCAACAAAACCACCTACATAATCACTACTACCTGTTACATTCCCAGTAGAATATGTATTAGTAATAGTTCCGCTATTAGATCCAACCAAACCACCTACAGTACTAGAACCAGTAACTGTTCCGGTTGATGATGAGTTAGTAATTGTTTCATAACTCTCTCCAACCAAACCACCAACATAATCACCACCTGTTACATTCCCAGTAGAAAATGAGTTAGTAATTGTTTCATGACTATCTCCAACCAAACCACCTACACTACTAGAACCAGTAACTGTTCCGGTTGATGATGAGTTAGTAATAGTTCCGCTACTAGATCCAACCAAACCACCAACATCCTCAAAACCAGTTATATTTACATCAACCAAATTAACATTTCTTATTTCTCCTGCTAAATCAACATAACCAAATAATCCAACATAATCAGTTTCATTTCTGTTTATATGCAATCCAGTTATTGTAAATCCTTGTCCATCAAAAATTCCATTATAATATTCACTATTATTTCCTATTGGTACAAAACCTGCGCCATCGTTGTACAGTGCGCCACCTTCATTTGTGTCTACAGAACAATCTATATCATTAATCAAAGTGTAGTTCAAAGATAAATTCGTATTCATTGACTGCAACTCTATACAGTTGCTAATTTGTGTATTTAGCGCTGCAGTTATTGTTGTACTGACTGAAATATTTTTGCTGTTTGAAGAATTGCCTGCTGAAGTGAGTACAAGTATTGTTTGATATGTTCCAGGTGTTTCATCTTCAACTACTAAACTGACAACATATTGCACCCCAACGCCAATATTTGTAATAGTGCTTATATTCGCAGCTGCAACTGTTGCATTATCTGTATTGATTACTGAAACAGTATAATTGTCTGGGTTCATAGCCTCATTTGAAAGAGCAATAGAATATGTTGCATTTGTGTTATTATAAATTGTTTGATTGCCTGGCTGTGCTAAACTAAATTCATAAGAGAGTGATGATCTGATAGTGATATTAAGATTTGTGCTGTTGATAGCTGTAACATCACTTTTATCTGAAGTGAATATTACAAAAAATGTATGCGTTGTATTTTGACTGCCAGTTGCATTTACTTCCCAAGCAATTGAACAACTACTGTCTGCATCCATGTTTTCCAGACAACTATCTGTTGTTTTATTTCTTGGATTTTCACTTGTTGTATAAAATGGAGTTCCTGTACCATTTGGTACTACACCTGTTTTGATTGAACTGCCACCAGGACTTCCACCGCTTCCTGCAAAAAATGCGTGGTTAAAATCTAAAAAGTCACTTGCTAATCCACAATTTCCAGGGTCCTCACAGTTACAATCACCATCTGTTACTGCAACATTATTATTTCTTTCATAGCTTGGACAATAATACACACTTCCCATACCATTATCTGTATATGAAGCACAATCACCAGTACCACTTAGAGTAGTAATTATATTACACCCATTATCATCTAAAACCAAAAACATCCATGAACTATCATGACAATATCCAAAAGAACCTGAAAAATACACCCAATTCGTTCCTGTAAATCCATAAGCTAAGTCATCACATACAGCTGTACATTCATCATTTGATGCTGCTGCTGGATTACAACCTGAAATTGGATCTAATAGTGCAGTAATATTTCCGCAGCTGCCGCCTGTACAAGTTAATGTTACATTGTAAGTAAATGTTTGATTTCCTGCTTTGTTTGCATTTGCTGATGGAGTAATTTGTTGAACACTTAATGTACCAGGTAACTCGTTTATTGTTGTAGTTACTGAAATATTTTTGCTGTTTGAAGAATTACCTGCTGAAGTAAGTACGAGTATTGTTTCATAGGTTCCAAATGTTGAAGAACCAACAGTTAACATTACAGTATATATCCCTGAGTTTGCAATAGCTGAAATAGTTGAGGCATTTGCTTGAGCAGTATCTGCACTATCTTGGTTCGCAACTGAAACAGTATAATCATCTGTGTTTACACCAATATTAGTTAATAAAATATTATAAGTTGCATTTGTATTGTTGTAAATTGTTTGGTTGCTAGGTTGTGTTAAATTAAATTGATAAGCTGTATTTGTAATAGTAAACACAATTGCAGCACTTCCAGTAAGATTAACGATTTGTGAAGAGGATATATATCCTGATTTATTAATTTGAATTGTATGAGGTGTTTGATAAAACTTTTGTTGTGCAAACATTGGATTATTTAGAAAAAATTCAACTAATTCAAACAGATTTGCTGGATATCCTGTTACAGATGTATTTTTTGCTTCTACTTGTTGAGAATTATTATTAAATACTGTGATAATTGCATCTTCAACAGGATTACCGTCAGTATCATTTACATAGACATTAAGATATGATTTAACAATTAAACCATGTTGAGAACCCATCCCCAAGATATTTATTAAAGATCTATTGAATGTAACATTTAAAAAAGTAGTATTATCCAGCGGCATCGTTGCAGAATAAACATAATTTGAAGATGAATTTAATACACCATGTGTAAAATTATTATATGATGCTACTGATAGCATATTAACTGCAATTGCAGCTGTGTTGACAATACTATTATTAAAAATATTATAAGATAAGACAGCTAAAGAATAGCCATAAGAATTGGTACCATTTGTCGTTATACGATTATTAACAAATGTAGAATTTGATACACCTACCAGTACCATACCAGTTGCAGAATTATTACCATTAGTTGTAATATTATTGCTAATGAAATTATTGAAATAAGTATAAATCACAGGAGAAGGAAAAAATATTCCATTATGATAATCACCTGTTGTATAAATAGTATTATATTGGTAAGTGTTATAATTTGTAGCTCTATTTTTAGAGTATGAAAAGATACCATTACCTTTATCAGCATTGATTGTACAATTTTGAATTGTTGAATTTATTGTATCAATCAAAGCAATTCCTTCTGTACCAATTGTTACATTTGAATAAGTCACATTTGTACAATTTACACATACAAGCTGACCAAGAATTCCACTGAAATCATTATCCACATAAGCAACGTCTTGTAGAGAAACATTGACTGAAATTGGCAACCCTTCTACAAGATTGGGATGATCACTATCGAAAACTATATTCTGAGATGATGACAATAATAATAAACTGTTTGAGAAAGGAGTTGTTATTGAATTGTTTGAGATGTATAAATTTATTGAATTAGAGGATATATACAGCCCATAAAGTTCATCGCCATGTGCATTGATTGTATTATTAGTTATATTTCCAGACATAGTTTCTAAATATATCGCATGTCTTGTTGAACTATTTGAAATTATATTTGCATCGATAGTAACATCTGTTGCTGTTTGCACATGAATACCATAACCCCCACGTATATCAAGAATATTAGTAGTTATATTTGCAGAAGATACATTTGTATGAAGAAATATTCCATAAGTACTATTTGTTACAATATAATTGTTATAGATTGTTAAATTTGAAATATCTCTAAAATTAAGTGCTCCAGTTGCAAAACTAACAATGCCTGCATTTTGCTTTTCTATTATATTACAATTCTTAATAGTAACATTTGTTAAACCTATTGTATTATTAATGCCAGATTTAGACTCCATCATCCATGAATAATTTTGATGAAAGAAAATAGTTTTGCCATCACAATCTACTGTAATATGACTAGCGTTTAATGTTAAGCAATTATAAGCTGCTGTAATATTTGAAGAGAGCGTTAAATCAGAATTAACAAACCCGCATGAAGTAGAAGTTGCTTCGCTTTCAGCTAAAACAACTGTGCTTAACAAAAAAACTAAAAATATTAGAAATAAAATCACCATACTCTTTTTTTCCATGAAACATCCCTCTTTTTTATACCAAATTTTTTTAATAATAATATAAGATTAAATATTAATTAGTATACTAATATATAAAGTTTTGTTTTTGGTGTACGTAATAAGTCTATCATTTTTATTTATAAATAAAAATCCCAATCGCAGCAAGCTGCGGGGTATTTAATAACAAAGTAAGGGATTTTTATTCTTAAAAATGGGTCGCAGCAGAGCTGCGGGGTATTATACCCATTTTTTTTGAATAAAAGATGTATTTTGTTAAATCCGAGACTTAAATGCGCTTCTTTCATACACGACTTATTACGTACTTTTTGTATTGATTTGTTTTCAAACCGTTTTTGTCCACAAAATAGAAAAGTTTATATATAATGTGGACAATAAGAGATTATGGCGTATATTGATAAGATAAAATCAGGGAAAAAAATATTATATTATCTTGGAAAAACTATACGTATAAAAGAAAACAAATGGAAGAAGATAAGAATTAAACTAGGTGAAAAAAATCCTACACCAGAAGAAGTCAGTAAAAAACTCAAAGAGTTGAGAATTGAAGAATATAATGTTTACAACCAAGATTACATTAATGCAAACAAATTAGAGATTATTGATGATTTTAAAGAAATATATAATAAACATCGTGGAAAAATACCGAAAACCATCATCGAGAAAGAGGAAACTGATTTTGTAATAAGATTTACTTATAACTCTAACGCAATTGAGGGAAATAGATTAACACTTCGCGATACATATTTGATTATAAAAGAAAAACAGATCCCTTCTGGAGCTCCACCTAAAGACTACAATGAAGCCATCAATGGCAGAGAAGTATTTGAATTTATTAAACAATATAATGGAAAACTTACAATTGAGTTTCTTGAAAAGATAAATGGAATATCAACGCAAAATACAGGAGTAGTTTATTCAGGAAGAGTGCGCTTTTTTCCAGTTAAGATTGAAGGTGCTGAACATATTCCTCCTAAACCTGAAAAAGTACGGCATCTATTACAAGAAATGATTAAATATTATTATAATCATAAACGCAAAATTCATCCTTTTATTTTAGCTTGTTTAATTCATGCTCAATTTGTAGAGATTCATCCATTTGAAGATGGGAATGGAAGAACTGGCAGAACATTGATGAACTGGATTTTAATGCAAGCTGATTACCCTAAAGTTTTTGTTCCGATAAGACTTAGACAAAAATATTATGAAGCGATTGATTTGCACAACCAGAGAAAGATAAAAGATTATTGTGAAAAGATGTTTGAGATTGTAGTTGAACAGTTTAAACTATAATCTTGTCCACAAAATAGAAAAATTCATATATAATGTGGACAATAAAGAATAAATAAAAATCCCATATGAAAATATTTACCCATCAATCTGCACTTTAGGCAATGGTATTGGAGAAGGCAGATTCATGTCTCGTGCAATAATCAATGCTTGTACATTGCATCTGTTCAATATTGATGTTAATACTTCCTGCATGACATCTTTTGGAAGCTTTTTTGTTTTCTTCCAGGTCTTTAATGTTTCCTGCACTTTTTCTTTTGCCTCAAGATAGATAACACTGCCTTCTAAAGTAATCTTTCCCAAATCTGGCGCATAGAGTGTTTCAAACATAAAATTAAATTTAAGAGACTCTTGTTTATCTGCACCAATCACAAATGAAGCTTCTTCAACATCTTTTATTGAAAGATTACTAGTTATAGAAAACTTTCCTGTTGCAGTCAATGATTTATCAGCAACCATTTTTGAATAATTAAATCCAACTATTGTCATAATACCACCCGTATCATTATATTTCATTAGGAGAATTTATGTTGATTTTTAAAGGTTTTGAATTGGATAGATGAATTTAAGAAAATCTCTGCTTAATTATAGATAAGAATTCAGAAGTATCCATGCATAATTCTTTTGTTATTGATTCAAACACAACTTCATCATCAACATTCCCATATTGATGACTAATAATATTTCTCATACCTTTAGCTTCCTTCAATCTTTGTGATAATTGCCATGTAATTATTCCATGATTAAATAGAATATCAAATGCCTGTTTATCTTCTTCAGGAATAATTTCATTAAGCTCATTTAATATTAAAAACGCCAGATCAACAACAGCTTCAATAATTTTTTCAAAATATCTTTCACACGCTGCTTTTGTTTTAAAGTCACTAACATAATCAGAAAGATTGGCGGGGATTATCGTTTCAAACTCAGATAAATAGCGTTCTATATTCAAAATCTTATCTTTTATTTTTGCATTCATAAAGTATCAATCCTTTATTTCTTTTCTTTTTTTCAATCTCCTTTTTTATTTTATTTGTTAAAATATTATAAACCTGTATATCAACCAATGAATTTACTTTTCCAAGAATTCTCTTTCTAAATTCAGTTGCATCTTTTAATGAGATTGTGTAAAATTCAATGCCAATATCAATGTCTGAACTCATGTGCCGTTTGTTTTCAGAAGTTGAACCAAACAGAAAAATATTTTTAATGTTTTTATACAAAACATCTTGTAAAATTATCTCCTTAGTCTCATTGATAATTTGTTTTATAATTGCTCCTTTCTTTAATTTAAATTCTTTTATATAAATAGAAAGCTCTTTAACAAACTCTAATTTTTTTCTTATATCTCTGGATAATCTGTTTTTCTCAGATTGTGTCAAAGATATTCCTAACAACTGCTTTTCTATAATTTCTAATTCTCTTTTTCCGAAGATTTTTCTTGCTTCAGGAGATGTTTTTAAAAAATGCAATATAGCCATGATTATTACCTCCATTAGGGTTATTATAACTATAACAATGGTTATATTTAAAGGTTTTGAATTGGATAGATGAATTTAAGAAAATCATTTCACAAATTCAACATTCTCTAAATTAAAGAATGCTTTATCGCCTGTTAAGAATTTCATATTATTCTGAAGAGAAATGATGTAACCTAATGCATCTGCATAAGATAATCTGCTTTTGTTCTTGTCTAATTTTAATCTCGATGCTTCAAAAATTGCTTCATTTTCAACTTCAACGAGAAATTCTTGAAATTGACAAAATATCTCTCTTGCAGTTTCTTCATCATATGATTTTAGAAGATTATAATAAAGATTATAATAAAGTTCATACAAATGAAAGATTGTTGTATAGAATTCTTTGTTTCTTCTATCTCTTAAAAAGTTTTATATACTTAGAATAAAAAAGAGAGTAAAGCATGGCAAAAAACAATAAAAACAAAAATAACAAATATACGCCAGTCAATCATCTAACAATAAAAAAATCAATGACTGTCAATGAACTAGTCAAAGCAATGGACTCAGTTGGTGTTCTTGGAAGCAAAAGAATAGCAGCAGCTTGCAATATAATGGAAGCAATGATCAAAGATAAAGACTGCACTGTTTTTTTAGGCTGTGCTGGTCCTCTTGTTCCAGGCGGGATGAAAAATATCATAATAGATTTGATCGAGAACAAACTTATCGATGTGCTTGTCACAACAGGCGCAACATTAACTCATGATTTAATAGAAGCTCTTGGCTATCATCATTTTCAAGGCAGTGCTAAGATTGATGATATTGAGTTAAACAAAAAGAAGATTGACCGGATTTATGACAGCTTTATGCCAAACGAAGTATATGAAGGTATGGAAAACTTTTTTGAAAAAAATCTAGCTGTTTTTGAAAAAGAAAAGATGAACGTACGAGAATTTATTCGAAAAATAGGAGAGCTACTGCCAAATAATCGAAAATCAATACTAAAAGCTGCTTTTGAAAATAACATTCCAATTTTCTGTCCTGCAATTTCAGATTCAGGCATTGGTCTGATGATATATGGGCAGATAGCAAAAGGAAAAAAGATTCAAGTAGATGCTTTTGATGATCTAAAAGATATTCTTGATATTGCATGGGAATGCAAAAAAGCAGGAGTTATCTATATAGGCGGTGGAGTTCCAAAGAACTATATTCAACAGGCAATGCAGCTTTCACCAAAAGGTGCAAACTATGGGGTACAGATAACAACAGACAGAGAAGAATTTGGCGGAAGCTCAGGCGCACCTTTGCGGGAAGGAATCTCTTGGGGAAAAATGGAATACAAAGCGCAGAACATAGAGGTTTTCTGTGATGCAACAATCGCACTGCCATTGCTGTATGCTGCACTCAAAGAGAGATTATAAACAAAAACAAGAAAACATCCAATGTAAGCTCATCCAACAGAAAGATTTAAATAACCATAAAGAATAAACTGAAGATATATATGAAGAATACTGAGATTATAGATGTTATTCTATTTGGCTCGGTTGCGAGAGAAAAGAAGAATGCTTCTGATACAGATATAGTTGTTTTGTTCAAAAAAAAGATTAATAAAAATAAAGAGTACGACATAAGAAAAATTATTGAGAAATACTTTAAAAATATATCTATTCTTTCAAAAACAAAGTTATCTATAAAAGAACAAACTTTTGATGCAAGAGAAGGTATTTTATTTGAGGGTATAAGTTTAATCTCTGGAAAGAACATTGCTGAGGATTATGGATTTAAATCATTTGGATTATTTAAATATAATTTTAATAAATGGACTAAGCTGCAAAAAACAAAATTTTATCATGCACTAAATGGAAGAAATAATAATATAGGCATATCAAAATCATTTAATTGCATTAAGCTTTCTGATCAAGTAATTTTAGTTCCTAAGACTAAAATAGACTCTTTTGCAGAGTTTTTACAGGTATGGAATATTAATTTTATATATATTCCAACCCTTATTCCAGAAAGAATGAGCAGGAGAGAGATTTTAGAGAATTGAAGATTGAGGTTATTGAAAATAAATGAAGAGCAATAAAGAAAAAAACAAAAGATTCTGGAAATATTTGATTCTAATAAAAATTATTGTATTTATTGTTAGTTTGATCATTTTCAGTTATTTCTTTATGAAACTGTATTAGATTAATTTTCTAGAGATATATTTTAGAGGTTTATTTTATCTTAATCAATGTATATAAATATGGCGCTAAAAAAGCTATACCAAATAATAAGATAGCAACATCTAAATCATAAACTAAAGAAAATTGCTCAGAGATATCATGAGAGATTCCCAACATGATAATTGCATTGAGCAGGATAACAATTATCAGCACAAGCAAAAGGATAAAGTGATGCTTTTTTTCCAGATAATTCATCTCATTGATGATAAATGTAAAAAACAATCCAGCTAATAATCCAAGAACAATTACAACCAAATAAATATATGATGAGTTGAACAATACAAGAATAGGAATGCTATACATTGAAAGAATAAAGCTTCCTAAAACAATAACAATCAGCATTATATAGAATCCAAGATGATGCAGCTCTTTTTGCATAGGTTTATGTTTTTGCTTATTAGAGGTATTTTTAAGCAGATTTACTGAATACTGCAGCTCTTTTTTTGACCAGCCTTTTTTTGACAGACGCTTTTGTTGTTTTGGATGCATTTCTTATTCTAGAATTTTAATGTTTATAATTATTACTATTTCGCCAACCCCAGATTCTTAAAGATGTAGTATATTGCTGACTTTTCTTCTGGTCTTTTTGCTGCCAATGAATGTTCATATTTTCTTCCAAGCAGTCCTGCTGCTATCTTTTTATAGCCAACTGCTGATTCTGAATCTGGAAATGCATAAACAACAGGATTCCGCAGATAATGAGATTTTTTTACAGCAGAATCCTCTGGAATTACACCAACAACTCTTGAATCAAGAAACTTCTCAACATCATGAGGTTCTGTATCAATATTATTATGAACATCATATCTATTAAGGATTGTACCAAGTATTTTTTTGTTCAGGCTTTTGACAAGCTTTAATGTCTTTAATGTATCTGTCAATGCAATCATGTCAGG
>Ga0209211_10006370_pt1 | contig 17117 bp, 17 predicted proteins | sample RifGroA2_FD_183992 | JGI IMG/M metagenome (GOLD analysis project Ga0209211, IMG submission 183992) | Groundwater microbial communities from Rifle, Colorado, USA - Groundwater A2 (SPAdes) (version 2) | ecosystem: Environmental > Aquatic > Deep subsurface > Groundwater | place: Rifle, Colorado... | reverse complement strand
ATAATGCCCCGGCTACGACCTACTTTCCCTTTATCTTTCGACGTTAGTATCATCGGCGCTGACTCGTTTCACTTCCTTGTTCGGGATGGAAAAGGGTGGGACCAAGTCGCTCAAGTAACCAGGGCAAGGAATAGTATATAATATAGAAGGATGGAAAACAATAATAAAAATAACTCGGTTTTCTATTCTTATTGCCTTAATCCGCAGATTAAATTTGATACTCATGAGGAAGGTGAAAAGATATATTTACTGCTTCGCAGTCATCCTTTTACTCAAATTGGTTGGATTTTAAGTTCAATATTTTTCTTCATTTTACTTTTTGTTTTGAATTTGTTTCTTCAAAGTTTTTTGAATTTAGGACAAGTATTAATAATTAATATATTTTTTATTGTTTTTATTCTTAGTTATATTTGGTTCAATGTTTTAAATTGGTATTTTAATGTTGGAATAGTCACTAGTAAACGAGTAATTGATATTGATTTTTATGCAGTTTTATATAAAGAAATTACGGTGGCCCAGTTAGGAAAGATTGAAGATATCACAGTAAAAAGTGGTGGATATTTTGAATCACTTTTTGATTACGGATCGATTTTTATTCAAACAGCCGGGACAGAAGCCAATGTTGAATTTATTGATGTGCCACACCCATCTGATGCGACCCAGATTATTAATAAATTACTAAGCAAAAAATATGGATAGTAAAAATATTTTAGCCATTATTAACGATCTGGGAATAAATAACATTTCTTTTAAAATTGTTAGTGTACTTTTTGCCATTTTTTATTATTTTTATGCTTTAGTAATTGCCAAACAAGTAAAAATCATGGATAAAGCTCTTCAGGATAAGTATAACCGGCTTATTCTTCTAATTACTTCATTACAAGTGACTGTTTCATTGATTTTATTGTTAATATTAATATTAACAATTTTCTTAGTTTAAATTATGTTCCATCAAGACATCGGCTTCTATTTAGGTCACGAAAAAACTGATGGTTTTTCCGGTTTTGTCAACGAAAACAATTTATTTTTATCTTTGGAAATTGAGGCCGGTATTACACCAGATAAAGGTAGGGAGTTGACTGCTTTTATAAAAGAAAAAATCAGCACAATCGTGATTGAAAATTTACAGCAATTCGATTCTTTTATTTCCAATTTAATCAAAGAAAAGAATCTGCCGACCGGTTTTTCTCTATCAAGCGGTTATTTAAAAGGAAAGATATTTTATCTTAAAACGATTAGTCAAGGACGAGTTTATATCCGTCGGAAAAATAAATTAGCCTTGCTTATTAAAAATGATGAAACTGCTTCAGGACATATTGAAGAAAACGATATTTTTATTTTTACTTTTAATAAGTTTATGGGATTGTTGGGGGAGGAGTCCGGATTAAACAAAAGATTTGATCATCGTCCGATTTCAGAAATCATTGATGAAATTACTCCGGATTTGCAAGCCCAAGATGATCAGGGAACGGCGACTTTATTTTTACAATTGAAGAAGATTGAGGAAGAGGAAAAACCAGTTAATGATTTTTTTGAGCAACCGGAAAAAAAAGCCTTTGTTTTTAGTTTAAAAAACTTTTATCAACAATTTGGTCAACAAAAAACTTTAACTTTTATTGTCGTGTTTATTTTGGGGGTTATTCTTTTTTGGAGCGTTGGTTTAGGTTACCGACGCCGATCCCAAGAAAACAATCAAAAAAAAATTAATTTAACTAAAGATTTGATTAGTCAAAAATTAGATCAGGCAGAACAAGTGGCTTTTCTAAATATGCCAAGCGCACTTGGTTTGATTGCCGATAGTAAAGCAGAAGTAGAGAAATTAAAAAAAGAAACCCGCCTTCGTCAAAACTTCGGCGGGCAAGTCGGAAAGCTGGAAAAAATAATTACTGATAGTGAAAACAAAATTTTGAAAAAAGAGGAAAAAAAATATACTGAAATTTTTGACTTGACGGTTGATAATAAAAACGTCAAAGGTAACAAACTTTATTTGAATAAAGACAAACTTCTAATTCTAGATAAGGATAACGGTATTTTATTTAATCTTTCACTAGATAAAAAATCTTTAGATAAAGATCAATCTAGTGAAATTAAAAAATCTTCTCTTATTGCTTTGTTTGAGGAAAAGAAATATTTTTATGTTGAAGGAGTTGGCGTTTATCAGGTAGTAGATGGAAAAGTGAAAAAAATAATAGGAAACGATAAAGATTGGGGAAAGATTATTGATTTGGCGGTCTTTAACGGTAATATTTATCTATTAGATCAAGAAAAAGATGAAATCTATAAGTATTTGGTAACCGACTCAGGTTTTTCAACAAAAAATTCATATTTTCAGTCTGGTCAGGCAATTGATCTTTCCGTCATTAATTCTTTAGCAATAGATGGCTCAATTTATTTAGCCGGCGACTCGGTCATGGTTAAATATACTTCAGGATTAAGAGATGAGTTTAAAGTTAATCTGCCTGACGATAAAGTTAATATGAAAAAAATCTTTACCAGTCGGGATCTGGAAAAAGTTTATGGCTGGGATAAAGACAAAGGCGCAGTCTATGTGATGGGAAAAAATGGTGACTATCAAGAGCAAGTTAATTCAAAAATTCTTTCTCAAGCTTCAGACATTGTTGTCTATAAGAACTCGATTTTTATTCTCCAGGGGAGCAAGATTTATAAGATAGAATGAACTATTCAATGAAAAAACTTATTCTAATCAAATTAGGCGGGTCGATAATATCGGATAAAACCAAGATTAATAAAGCCCGTTTTAACGTAATAAAAGATCTCTCAAGACAGGTAAAAGAAATTTTAGAGAACGATAAAAATTTATCTATAATTATTACAACTGGAGCTGGAGGATTTGGTCATCCAGTCGCCAAAATTTATGAGCATAATTTAGAAGAAGGGTTGCCTTTTATTAAAGACGCTGTTAAAGCAATTAATCAGATAGTTATTGAATCCTTAAACAAAGAAGGAGTCAGAGCTGTTTCTGTTGAACCTTCGGAAATCGCTCAATATAAAAATAAGGAAATTGTTTCATTGTTTCATGGTTTCATTGTTGGATTGTTGGAGAAAAATATTATTCCTGTATTTCATGCTGATTTGGTCGATGATCAAAAATTAGGAATTTCAATTCTATCGATGGATAAATTTTTAGTTGACCTAGCGATATTTTTCAAAAACAAAAATTATGAAGTAGAAAAAGTTATTTTTGCCGGTACAACCGCGGGAGTTGTGTCTCGGGTTGGCACAACAATCAAAAAAATAACAAAAAAAAACCTTTCTAAAATTAAAGAAGTTTTTTATAAGGGAAAAGGGATTGATGTAACAGGTGGAATGAAGTACAAAGTCGAACAATGTTTAAGATTGGCAGAAGAAGAAATAGACAGTTATATCACTAATGATTTATCAAAAAAAGGAACACAAATAGAATAACTAATTTGAGTTATTGACCTAACGTAGGCAATTTTATATCAAATCCACCACTGCCATTTGGTACAACAATTCCTAAAATATTTCCTGCCAATAAACTAAAGACTGTTAAAACAACAAAGATTAGCAACATTCCAATTAAAGCATTAGTAATTTTGTTCTGGGCTTTTTGAATTTTTTCCTTATCACCACCGGAAACAATCCAGTCAAAAGCACCTAAGAGGAGATAAAGAATCAAAAACATACCGGCGACCAGAATAAACATATTGATGCCAAAAGCAATAAATTTTCCTAAACCAACGACCGGATCAGACCCGCCGACATTCATGCCAGCCGGAGGAGTAATTCCTCCAAATAGATCATCAATCGCTTGGTCAGCTAAAAATTTCATTTTGGTATTATGTCAGTCTTTAAGACAACGCCTAATAACCGGATCGCCAAAAAACTGGCAATAACGATAATTAAACCTAAGACAGCCGTGGTCATTGAGCCATAAGCTTTTTTTAAGGCATCGGGATTATCTCCGTGAGTCAAAATATTAAAAGCGGCAGAGAGAGTAATTACTAAAAAGATTAGTCCGGCGCCGGTTAAAGCTAAAGGTAGAGCCAGATTCATAATATCACTTATTTTGGTTACTTTTGCCGCCGGAAAACTGGTGGAATCGATGGTAAAAGCGTAAATCATGATAAAATTATAGCAGAAATTCAAAAGTCAAAAGGCAAAATTCAAAAGTGCAATTCAAAAGCCAAAAGTGTTAAAATTTTTTAATTTTGACTTATATTTTTGACTTTTAACTTTTAAATTTTGACTTATTTAATGCTATAATTATCCTATGTTCAACCCTACTTTTACCATTACTAATAAAATTTTAGTTAATATCTCTAAGATCGAAGCTGCTGAAGAGGTGATTAAACATTCACCGCTTTTACCTCTTTGGGAAAAACAGTTTAAAGAAGAAGCTTTGATTAGATCGGCCTATCACGGCACTCACATCGAAGGTAATAATCTTCACAAAGATGATGCTAAAGATATTTTAATGGGTAAAGACGTCATCGGTCGCCCTCGCGATATCCAGGAAATTATTAATTACCGGAAAGTAATTGAATTTATTGATGATGAAGCAAAGAAAAAGATTGATAAAATTACCGAGCTTTTAATAAAAAAACTTCATCGAATTTTGACCGATAAAATTTTGATTGGTGAAGAATTAAGAGAATATCGGACAAAACAGGTAATCATTAGAAATTCAGCTAACGGTGAAGTGACTTTCCGGCCACCTCCTCCAATTGAGGTCCCTTTTTTAATACGCGAGTTTATTTACTGGTTGAATCGTGACGACCGTGATCGGTTACATCCGGTTTTAAAAGCCGGTATTGCTCATCATGAACTAGTTAGGATTCATCCATTTTTGGATGGTAATGGTCGGGTTTCCCGAGTATTGGCGACTTTGATATTATTTTTAGGTGGTTATGATATTCGGCGATTTTTTTCTCTTGAAGAATATTATGACAAAGATGCGATTGCTTATTATCAGAATTTACAAAAAGCTTCAGCCGGAGATTTGAGTAGTTGGCTTGAGTACTTTACTCTAGGAGCCGGTATTGAATTTGAGAAAGTTAAAGAAAAAATTTTGAAGTTGTCCAAAGATGTTAAGTTAAAAGAAAAATTTGGCGGTCAGCAGGTTTATCTGACGGAAAGACAGATGAAGATGATTGAATATATTCAAGAAATAGGCTACATCCAAAATCAGACTTTTGGTGACATTTTTCCTGAGGTGTCAGAGGATACGGTTTTACGGGATCTACAGGAATTAATAAAAAAAGGACTGATTAAAAAAATTGGGAGTACGAAATCGGCGAGATATGTGATGCTATAAAAAATAGATTTTGTCACTCATGAAGATATTCCGAACTTTTCATTTCGTGACATCTATTTTTTATTTGTGTCATTCCCGCGGAGGCGGGAATCCAGTCTATAATTACTTTATTAAAATTATTTTATGTTTTTTTCTGAACTCTCCAAATACTTCGAACGAATTGAAAAGAACTCTTCCCGTTTGGAAATAACGAGAATCTTATCAGAATTATTTAAGTCTTTGAATACTCAGGAAATTGGAAAAGTTGTTTATTTGCTCCAAGGCAGAGTGGGTCCTGCCTATGAAGGGATTGATTTTGGTATGGCAGAAAGAACGATTATTAAAGCCTCTATGTCTGCCCTTAACATTGACCGAAGTTACTTTGAAAAAGAGTTTAAAAAGAGCGGCGATCTGGGACAGACTGTTGAAAGCTTTAAAAAACTGTATACATCGTTTGAAGAAAAAGATATGAAGGTGTTAACGGTTTTTGATTTTTTTTATCGATTAGCGACGGCTTCTGGCAACGGTTCCCAAGATGTCAAAATTAGTCTTTTATCACAACTTATTCGCCAACTTGATCCTTTATCTGGACGCTATTTAGTTCGTCTTCCGACTGGTATTATTCGTTTGGGATTCTCTGATATGACGATATTAGATGCTTATTCCTGGATGTTAAAAGGAGATAAAAGTTTACGGCCAATGATTGAAAACGCTTATCATGTCCGGCCTGACTTAGGATTTATTGGAAAAATACTTAAAGAAAAAGGCATAAATGGTTTAAAAGAAATCGAACCAAAAGTTTTTACGCCCATTATTATGATGAAAGCGGAGAGAATGTCATCGGCCAAAGAAATTATTAAGCAAATAGGGAAATGTTTGGTTGAGCCGAAGTTTGATGGGTTTAGGTTGCAAGTGCATCTAAGGTCCGTCCCTTTAGGGTCGGACCTTAAACAAGTCAAGCTATTTTCCCGAAGCCTTGAAGACGTAACCTATATGTATCCGGATATTGTTGAGGGAGCTAAAAAAGAAGTTAAGGCTGACGAATTAATTATTGAAGGAGAGGCGATTGGCTATAGTCCAAAAACCGGTGAGTTTCTTCCGTTTCAAGAAACTGTTCAGCGTAAAAGAAAATACGATATTAAAGAGAAGGCAATTGAGGTGCCTTTAAAACTTTTTGCTTTTGAACTTTTATATTTAAACGGAAAAAATTTTATTAAAATCCCATTTATTGAAAGAAGAAAAGCTCTAGAACAATCGATAAAGAAAAACAAAAATATTAATGAACAAATTATTATTGTTGATGATCAAGAAGAGGTAGAAAAAGAGGATCGATTGGAGGAAATTTTTGATAAAGCGATCAATAAAAAATTAGAAGGAGTGATTGTCAAAAAAATTGATGGAATTTATCAACCGGGCGCCCGGGGATGGAACTGGATCAAATATAAAAGAAGCTATTCTTCAAAGGTTAATGACACAATTGATTGTTTGGTGTTGGGCTATGATTTTGGTAAAGGCAAGAGAACGGATTTTGGCATGGGAGCGTTTTTGGTTGGGGTTTATGACAGTAACAAAGATCAGTTTGTTACCGTAGCAAAAATTGGAACAGGTCTTACTGATGAAGAATGGAAACAGTTAAAAGTGAAAAGTGAAAAGTTAAAAGTTAAAAACAAACCAAACAATTACTTAGTAGACAAGATGATGGAGTGTGATGTTTGGGTATCGCCAAGAATTGTTGTTGAGATTAGAGCCGATGAAATCACCAAATCACCAACTCATACGGCTGGTTTAGCTTTGCGTTTTCCCCGATTAGAACGTTTTCGGGATGATAAAAACCCTCAAGAAGTAACCTCTTTACAAGAGGTAGAAAAAATGTATCAGACTCAAATAAAATAACAGTGCATCATCCTAAATTATAATTTTACTTTTTTTTCATTTTTTTTAAGTCTTCTTTTGTTGCGATGCCGAGCTGATCGACGATATTACGAAGCTCTTTTACAACTCTTTCTTTTACCTCATCCTTTTTATCCATCAGATCTGATCTCAGTTTGTCAGCGAGTTCCTTCCCTTCCTTTCCCGCTAAGAGATTTCTCTTTTCAAATTCTGAGATGACATCTTCTGCGACACCTTTTCCTAAGTACACGAGGCTCGATCCAAGAACGACTGCTTTATTTAATAATGTTTCTTTTTTTGTATTTTTTGCCATGTATTTCACCTCCTACCTAGTTATCAACTTCTGATTATTCTACCAATCACAAAATATAAAAGCAACGGAAATCCGATCATAAAGATATTTTTATATTGAGATTCCGCAATTGGCAGTATTTGCATAAGAAAATAAGTTCCTACAATACTTACAACCAACATAAGCATTATATCAAGAGATGACAAGCTTTTTTGATTCATAAGTCCTCCATCAACATGTAATTTCAAATCGTCTCCAACCAGTTCTTCAAGTTCGGCAACGCTTTCGGGTAGATGTTTGCCGGCTTCGATAAGCTCAAGAGTTTCTCGAAAGATCATTTCTTTTGTAACTTTTTTCGAAAAACATTCGGTTATCTGAGATTCTAATTGTGGACGGATAAGCTCTATAGCAGAAATCTTGAGCCCAAATTGAAATGCAATTGAATCAATTTGTGAAATGGTTTTTGCCACAAGGATAAGGCCTGAACTCCAGGTAATGCTGTATTTCTTTGAAAGGGAAAGAAGAGAGGTAATAAAGTGACTCAGACTTACTGTACCCACTACTCCTCCATGAATCTTGTGCAACTCTCTGGCAAACTGTTGATACAGGGTTTTTTTCTGCTCTTTCGTAAAGGACTCCGCTGAAAACGAAATCATGACTTTAATAAGTGACTGGGGGTCATTTTCTATCAAAGAAATAAGCAATAAAAGCATTTTTGTATGTTCAACGGTATCGAGAATACCTATAATGCCAAAGTCTATAAACGCAACCTTATTGTCCTTTTGTACTATTAAGTTGGCGGGATGAAGATCGGCGTGAAAAAATTTATCGACAAACATTTGTTTAAATAACCCTGCAATAATATGTTGGGCCACTATCATTCCATCGATACTAAATGAAAGTTTTACTTCATCTATTGAAAGCGCTTTCTGTTTGCGCATCTCGTCAAAAATAGCATTGAGCGTCATACCGCTTATAAATGAGCTCGTAATAACTTTGCTTGTTGTATACTGCCAATATGTTTGGGGAACCATAATATAGTGAATATCTTTCATGTTGTGTTTGAAAGTATCAGCCCTTCTTCCTTCGGTTCGAAAATCCAATTCACTCATGATCCATTCAGAAAATTCTTTATAAAGGTATTCAAAACGGAGTCCTTTACTGCCAACAAGCAGGTCGAGAATAACGGTCAGTTTTTTAAACAACTGAAGATCTTTTTCTACCTGTTTAAAAAGACCTACGCGTTGAATTTTGACGACGACTATTTCACCGGTAGATAATACGGCTTTGTGTACCTGTCCGATTGAAGCGGTTGAAAGAGGAACGACGTCGAATGATTTAAAGAGATGATTCAATGGGGTTTTTAATTCAACCTCAACGATATTTTTTATTATCTTAAAAGGCATGGAAGCCTGTTTATCTAATAGATTTCGTAGTTCGTCAGACAACTCCGGGCCAACTATATCCGGCCGGGCGCTCAACATCTGGCCCAATTTAATAAAGGTTCCTCCGAGTTCTTGAAAAGCAATTCTGATTTTCTTCACTGCCTCTTGTAATGATAAGGAACGAGGTTTATGTCGAGAAAAATGAAAATGTAGAAAAGGAGGAATAAGTTTTGCACAAATATACCTAAAGCGTGAAACTAACTGCAGTGTTGAGTATTCATTTTCTGAGAAAAACTCATTATCCATACATATAGAATAATAGTTTCGGGAAGAAAATGCATATCTATTTACGGTGCGTTATCATCATTTTGATTAAACGCCAAGGGTACTCGACAAAAAAAGATAATAGGTTATATTTTATTCTTCTTCCTGATATTCTTACAATGACATTTTTATTTAAAATAATATTACCATACTTTTTTATATGAATACTTAGATCAATATCTTCATGGACTTTTTTGTCATCCAAGCAAACTTCATTTCTTATTTTTTCCCAAACATTTTTTCTGACAGCCATAGCTGGTCCGACTAAAGAATAAAATCCCAGAATTAACTTTGAACTAAAATAAAAAAGATTTGATGGAAAAAAGGATCGATTAACTAATGGAAGGTCATAAAAAATAACTGAGCTAGCAAAGCCAACGGCTTCCTTATTTTCAAAAGAAGCTTTTATTTCTTTAATCCAATTAGATGGTAAAATACTGTCCGCATCGCAACGGGCAATAATATCTCCAGAGGCAAGATTAAAACCAGCATTTCTTGTTGGAATGATGCCTTGCTTTTTTTCTAGAATAATTTTAATTCCTTTATATTTTTTTACTATAGAAATAGTTTTATCAATACAGTTATTATCAATTACAATAATTTCATCAGGCTTTTCTTCCTGCTCCATTAAAGAGTCAAGGCAGTTTTTAATATATTTTTCTTCGTTATAAACTGGTATGACAACAGAAATTTTCATAACTATTATTTTATCAAATGCTATAATTAAACTGTATGAAACCGTTTTTTTCTATTGTAATACCTACTTTAAATGAGGAGAAATGCCTTCCAAGATTACTCGATGATCTAACTCAACAAAAAGAAAAAGACTTTGAAGTGATTGTTATCGACGGAAGATCCGATGATCAAACTGTCAAAAAAGCCAAGAATTTTGAAAATAAGTTAAAATTGAAAACAATTTATAGCGAAAAAAGAAATTTGTGTTTCCAGAGAAATCTGGGAGCAAGAAAAAGCCTCGGTAATTACTTAATCTTTATGGATGCGGACATAAGAATTTACAAAAACTACCTTTCTGTATTAAAAGAAACGATCAATAAAAGTTCTTATCTTTTTTTGACTACTTATCAACTTCCAGATACGAACGATCAGATTGATGTTTTTTTGAGCCAAATGGGAAATTATGGTTTAGAAATATTAAAAATAATTAATAAACAAATGGCACCTGGATACAATTTTGTCATCTACAAAGATATCTTTATTAAAATAGGTGGATTTAATGAAAAGACCACTATTAGTGAAGATCATGAATTGAGCATCCGACTACTAAAAAGCGGGGTAAAATTAAACATTATTCCTAAAAGATTGTTAAGATGGTCTTTTAGAAGGTTTAAGAAAGACGGGCGTTTGCCGATAGTTGTGAAATACGGTTTTGCCGCACTTTATTCTATATTATTTGGTGAAATCACCAATAAAGATTTTGGTTATCAAATGGGTGGAGGTTATTTTCTTGAAGACAATTGGAAAAAAGATAAGAAAATAGAAACAGAAGTAAAAAAGTATTTAGAAAAGATAAAAAAAGTTTTCCAAAAATTACTAAGCGATTAAATCTCAAAAGTGGAAAGAATCGGGTAATGATCAGAGAATTGAGCTTCAATCTTTTCGGTTTTTCTTAATTTTAGACCTCGATAAAAAGAATAGTCGGTTTTTATTTGTTTAGTAACAAATTTATTGATAAAAGAAAGGCTTAAACGTTGGAATAGATTAAATTTTTCAAATTTTCCATCCGTTGTAAACTTAATCGTTTGTCTAATGTTAGCAGTCGCCTCCCGTAAACCGTATTTAGCCATCATTTTTTCCAGACCCTTTCTTTTGTAAGGCAAATAATTAAAATCGCCAACGATGATTAACGATTCTTTTTTGGAAAGATTAATGGACTTCAAGGCGTTATTAATATGCTTGATCCTTTGTTCATTGCTACCAATAACATAAAGATGAACATTACAAACAGAAACTCTTTTTTTAGTTAATTTATGGACAAAATCAGCTCTTAAGATTGTTTTAGGTTTGTTATAACCGAGAATTACCTGAAATAAATAAAAAAAATATTCTCCTAAGCTTGTACCCATATTGAGAGTAAAAGAGTCTTTATAAACAAGGGTTTTTGGGTTAAAAAAGGTAATCACTCCGAAGATTTTTCCAAATTTAACAAAAGAGTTGGAGTAATCAGCTATTTTATAGCCAAGTTTTTCAAAATTTTTTACATTGTTATCATTAGTTAGCGCTTCTTGAAGACAGACGATATCAGGATGATATCGATCAATAACGAGGTTAATTTTATTAGCAGCATTGTTAAATAGGGTATTGTAAGTAAGTAAAGATAAATTCATATAAAAAACTCAAATATTAAATGTTTAAAACATTTGTTATTTGATATTTAAAATTCAATTGATGTTTGTTATTTATGATTTGTAATTAATACTTTTAATTATACTATTTTTAACTAATTAGTGTTTATAATTAGTTATCCACAGACTTTGGATAACTTTTTATATGTTGTCACAATAATCTAAACAGATTGAAATATTCTATAAGATATCCTATAATCTATATGTATTTATCTATAGGTCTTGACAAACCATTTATCTTTATTTATATTAAGAAGTATGAAGAACATTTTCTTTTCCCAAAAGGGCAAATCATATAGCTTTAAAACAAAATATCAAAAGAAGAATGAATTAATTGGATTTGTTGCCGATCAATTTAAGAAATTAGCGAAAAAGAATCTAAGGATACCGGTTCAGTTATATCATCTATAAACCAAAAAAAGAGCATCACTACCGCTCGTATTTGAGGGAACGACGAATAGTAATGCCCGATACTACATTAGCAAAAAAAAATTTGTTTGTCAATACCCCGTAAAACGGGTTTTTTGGTTTATAGATTAATTTGATACAAGGCCCCAAAGCCACTAGATGAGCGGAAGATAAGTTTGCCGATTTTAGACCATTTTTTTTCATTCAAATTTGGGTATTTTTGCCGTTCCAATCGTGAGATTATGACATATTTTATTTGATATTTTTTAATTAACGATTTAGTTTCATTTATATTGTTTGATTCGTAAAGAGTCACTACTTCTGGGATTCTTTTTCCGACGATATCAGAACTACCACGCCAGAGCCATTCGTGGACCCACCAGCCGGCGACTGTTGGTAGTCCGGTAAAAGCAGAAATTCTTTCATAGTCAGTATAAGAGTCGCCTTGAGCTTCTAAAATCACCGGTTGTCCCTTCTCGTTTTTATTCAGATAATCGACGATTTCATTATCTTCCGGATAACTTTCTTTTAACCAAACTTGACCGTCTAATTGTATTTTGCGATTAAGTTGACCGTAGTAAGAGGGAATAGAAAAATAAGGATAGATGAAGGGGAAAAAGAGAAAAATAACATAGACTATAGATAATAGATAGTAAATAATAGATTTTTTAATGTTTTTTAACAGATAAAAAGTGATTATTGAAGCAATTCCCATCATGGTAAAAGCTTGATAACCAAGCTTAAACATAGTGTTGGCCCGAAAATGGGCAGGATAGATGTCTTTTATATAAAAAAACTCGGGGATGATGGTGAGGAAAAGGCTAAAAGAAAAGAGAACAAGAAGAAAATTGTTACATTGCTTCATTGTTACATTGTTAGAAACTTTATTTCTTATAACTAAAAAAATTAGAAAACTGACCCAGAAAAATCCCCATAAGATAAATAGCATCCAAAGAGGTGAAATTTGGCAGTTGCCGGCTTCAAATAAAAAGGGGCCGATTTTTCCAATATTTGTCAAGAATTTAGGAGAACAGTTAACGCCAATTCCACTGACAAAAGGTTTGAAATACCAGGAAAAAGGCAAAGTAAAAAGAACAAATGAGACCAATAAAACAATCGTATTAATAAAAAACTTAACAGAGAAACCAAAGAGAAAAAAGAAAATAATCACTGCCAACAAAATATAAATCGGACCATCAAAGGCGTTAGTCATGTAGTGAACAGCAGCCATGAAGCCAAGAATAATAGAATTTAGAATTAAGAATTTAGAATGAAGAATTTTTTTGTAAGAAGTAAAAAACATAAAAAGTAATGCTAAGGTTAATAAAACAAACGGAATATCAAACACGTGCCCGTGTAAATCAGCTACTACATAAGAGTATGAAGGAAACTCATGAATAGTAAAGGGAATGAGACGGGTGGCATTTGGGTACCAATAGGTAGCTGGATTAAAGCCTGACAGTATTTTCCAGAAAGGAATCGGGCTTTCATTAGGATAACCTTTGGTAAAAAGATAGATAGTGTGAAGATTGCCGCCGAGATTAACCAAATAAGCGCCGATTAAACCGAAAATAATAGTTTTTAAATAACTCAATTTTTGACTGTATCGTTTAATAATATTTATGACGAGTGAGAATACCTGAGTAATTCCTTGAGCAAAGATTGTTGCTAGCATTAAGTTGTAACCAATTGAAGGTTTAATATTAGCTAGTTTTATAAGCAAAGCACCAGTCAGGTGGCCAAAATAATAATAATTAATTGGTTCAGACGCATACCAGATGTCTTTTGGCGGAAAAAAATCAGCCCTTAAAATTGAATTGATAAAGCCAAAATCCATAAACTTTTCTAAACTGCGGATTGACGGTTCCTGAGAGCGGATATAAGTCCAAAAAAAAAGAGAAAAGATAAACAGAAATTCCTCGAATATTATTGTAGGGGCGTGATTCATCACGCCCGAACCTATTTGTTTATTTTTTTTAAATATAAACCAATTGATAATTGCAAATAAACAGAGAGCAAAAATGAGACTGAGACGGCTAAATGGAAGAATCTTAACAATTCCTAAAACGAAAACAAAATAGCTTAGCAGGATAATTCCTAAAGTTTTGGCAAATGGATAGCCGAAATCAAAATTAAAATTTTTAAATATTTTTTTGGTTAAAGGGGTAAAAATAATTCCAATGATCAGCAAGACCAAATACCATTGGAATGTAATTAAAATCCAGTTCATAGGGAAATATTATATAATAATAACCAGCCTGAATGACAAATAACAAAATTAAAATAACAATTGAATAACAAATATTAAATGTTTTAAACATAGGTTATTTGATATTTAAAATTCAATTTATGTTTGTTATTTATGATTTATTATTTTCTTAATTTATGGATTCAAAATACCAACCACAATTAGTTGAGGGAAAAATTTATAAAGAATGGGAGGAAAAAGGCCTTTTTTCTTCGTCAACTGGTAAACCTTTTACTATTCTAATGCCTCCTCCAAATGCCAATGCATCGCTTCATGCCGGTCACGGTATGTACACGATTGAAGATATATTAATTCGCTACAAAAGATTAATGGGCTTTGCCAGTCTTTGGATACCTGGTACCGATCACGCCGGATTTGAAACGCAATTTGTCTACGAAAAACATCTTGCCAAACAGGGCAAATCGAGATTCGATTTTAGCAGGCAAACTTTGTATGAAAACATCTATCAATTTGTCCGAGATAATTCCGGTTTAATATACAGTCAGTTTAAAAAACTAGGATTTCTAGCGGATTGGAAAAGAAGTGTCTTTACTCTTGATAAACATGTTTTGGAAACTGTTCTGGAAACTTTTATAAAGATGGAAAAGGAGGGATATGTTTATAAAGACGAATATATCGTCAACTATTGTACTCGCTGCGGAACTTCATTGTCAGAACTTGAAACGGTCCATGTTGAACGCAAAGACCCGCTTTATTATTTAAAATACGGTCCGTTTGTATTAGCAACGGTTCGCCCGGAAACAAAGTTTGGAGATACAGCTGTAGCGGTTCATCCTAAAGATAAGCGTTATAAAAAATGGGTAGACAAAGAAGTTGAAGTTGAGGGATTATTGGGCAAATTTAAGATAAAAGTAATCGCCGACGAAATGGTTGATATGAAATTTGGGACAGGCGTTGTCAAGATAACTCCGGCTCATGATCCAAATGATTTTGAAGTAGGAAAAAGGCATGGATTAGAAGTAAAGAAAATAATCAATATAGACGGAAGACTTAATGAACTAACAGGACCTTACGCCGGATTAAAAGTAAAACAAGCACGGGAAAAAATAGTTACCGATTTAAAAAATAAAGGTTTAATCGAAAAAATTAATAATAATTATCTTCATGCAGTGACAGTCTGTTACAAATGCGGCCGGGATCTTGAGCCAACGATAATTCCGAATTGGTTTATTAAGGTAAAAGATCTAAAAAAACCGGTCATAAAAGTGATTAAAGATGAAAAAATAAAATTTTATCCAAAAAGATATAAAAAACAAATACTCCAATGGCTAGAAGTAATGCATGATTGGCCTATCAGTCGACAGATTGCCTGGGGAATCAGAATTCCAGTTTGGTATCTTGTCAATGGGAATGAAAGAAAAATATGGTTAAGTTTTATTGATCAAAAGGGCGAGTTCAAAAGGGGAACAATCGGACAGTATCTTAACAAAGGGTATAGTTTAAATGAAATCAAACAAGGACTACAGCAAATCACCGTATCCATATATAAACAGGAAAAAGTAAAGCATGTCGTTTCCATTAATGGGCCACAGGACGGGCAGGATTGGATTCAGGAAACTGATACTTTTGACACTTGGTTTTCGTCAGGTCAATGGCCTTTAGTGACATTGAAAGACGATGAATATAAAACAAGATTCCCAACTGATGTGATGGGAACTTTATCAGACATATTACCTTTCTGGGTTTCTAGAATGATTATGTTTTCTTTATATCGAAAAAATGAAATTCCATTTAAAAATGTTTATTTGTGGTCAAAGGTAGTTGATTCAAAAGGTCAAAAAATGAGTAAAAGTAAAGGAAATGTTATTAACCCAATCGATTTGGTCAATAAATATGGTGCCGATGCTTTTAGAGCCTCCCTAGTTTTTGGAACAGGTGAGAATAATGTTCCTTTGGCTGAAGAAAAAGTGATTGGGATGAGGAATTTTATAAATAAAATTTGGAATATGGGCCGATTCATTGAGATGAATCTCCAAGTAAAAAGTCAAAAGTTAGAAGTCAAAAGTTCAAGTCAAAATTCAAAAGTTTTAAAAGAATTGGAAAAAGAATACAAAAAGGAAAAGAAACAATATCTAAAATATATGGATTCTTATCAGTTTTCTAAGGCTTTGGGATTGATTTATGAATTTATTTGGCATAGGTTTGCTGACTTTTATATTGAGCAATTGAAAGATGAGGTAATTAATGGTAACATAGAAGCTCTCGAGGAATTGAAGTCGGTTTATCTGGAAAATTTAAAGATGTTGCATCCGTTTATACCATTTGTAACAGAAACAGTTTGGAAGGTGTTTGAAAAGAATTCAATATTAGAAAATCAATTATAAAGTTAACGAGTTTAGAGAGTTTGGCGAGTTAAAACCCGCTAATAAATAACTCGTTAAATAAATTAATAATTAATAAATTATTATGAAGAGAACATGGCAGCCGAAAAAGGCTAAAAGAGTAAAGAAACACGGATTTTTAAAAAGGATGGACTCTCATGACGGAAGGAAAGTGTTAAAAAGAAGAAGAGGAAAAGGAAGAGCAAAGTTAACTGTCTAAATCATTATGCAATTTTTTGTTCAATATATTTTTGATCCATTTTTTGCCCACCCAATTTTAAATTTATTGGTTGTTTTTTATAAACTATTTTTATTTATTAAATTACCAGGCGCATTCGGGTTTGCAATTATTGCCTTAACAATTGCCATTCGTTTACTTTTTCAACCTTTTTTTCAAAAACAGATTGAAACGGCCAAAAAAATGCAAGATCTTAAACCTCACTTAGATAATCTTTCTTCGAAACACAAAAATGATCAAAAACAATTACAAACAGAACAGTTAAAACTTTATCAACAACATGGAATTAATCCGACCTCCGGTTGTTTGGTAATGATTATCCAACTACCAATCTTTATTGCTTTATATA
>Ga0209211_10006369_pt1 | contig 17117 bp, 14 predicted proteins | sample RifGroA2_FD_183992 | JGI IMG/M metagenome (GOLD analysis project Ga0209211, IMG submission 183992) | Groundwater microbial communities from Rifle, Colorado, USA - Groundwater A2 (SPAdes) (version 2) | ecosystem: Environmental > Aquatic > Deep subsurface > Groundwater | place: Rifle, Colorado... | reverse complement strand
GCGTAAGTCCTAAATGAAATTCAATTGTATCATGAAAACCGGATTTTCAAATTTTGGGCTTCATACTAACTGGCTCGCTTGGCGGGACGCGTTCCGAACTTATGACTGGAAGAAGGCGATCCCGTCTCCCGAGATGGTTATCAGGCATGTACGACAACTTTTAGCGTTGGTGTGATATTCACCTCACTAACCATACGTACGCATACAGACATTTGACGAACGTCGAATTTGTCTGTAGTGTTTCATTCAGATATCTTCTGAAATGGAGCAAACTATGATAATAGAGATTGAGGGTATTGATGGTATCGGAAAGACAATGCAGTGTCGACTTCTCAAAAAATGGTTCGAGGAGCGGAGTGAAGAGTCTATCATCGTTAAGGATCTAGAAAGTACTCAGCTAGGAAGGCAGATTAAGGCACTGTTTACGACAGACGAACCCAGAACTAAAGAAGTCGAACTGTTCGGTTTTCTTTGCTGTAAAGCCCATTTGTTTTCCGAGATAATCGGACCGAGTGTATCCAAAGGTGTTCACGTCATTTGTGATCGTGGGGTGGGCTCGCTATTAAGTTATTTTGAAGTTCTCGGCTTCGAGGCTGGCTTCCTTAAAAATGTATTGGCGGCAGTTCTTCCAGAACAATTCACGGCTGTTACTGTTTTGATTGAAGGTGATATAAACGAGGCTCTTCGTCGGAATCTTGCTAAACCAACTCACTCGAAGTTTGATAATATGGGATTCGAATTTTTCGAAAAGCAACAGGAAGTGTATCGTAGGCTTGCACGGACCGGGAACTGGATTGTAGTTGATGGGAATGAATCCACTGAAAGAGTTCACACATCTGTTACGGCTAAGATTGTTCATTTGTAATCTATGCGACAAGGGGAGTCATCTTCGGGTGGCTCTTTTTTAGTAGAAACACTCAAAATAGTGGCAGGCTAGATCTTTCGAATAATTTCAGACTTAAAAAATTGCTCCTGAAACAGGGTCGCTGATTTAATTTCCTCATCAGTTAGATTCATCCCATTAGGCACGATAACGAGCTTGTCATCGTTATCGTTTGTGCGATGAATGATGGCTATACATTTTCCGATAAATTCTTCAAGCGGTTTGTCTATGCCAATAATATATGCATCGAGTTCTTCACCGTCATCGGCTATAGTGTTTTGGACAAAACCATAGTTTAGCTCATACAGCCAGTCATATTTTGGGTGTTTTGAGTGTAACGGCCTATCAATCGTAATTGCGATAATTTTCCCAAGAAAACTAGTGGATTTAACTTTTTCAGTTTTGTCGATCTTATCCATGCAAGTAAATTTAATGTTTTAACATTTTACCATAAATTACTGAAAATTATCGACAAAAATAGAGCCGTGGTTGTAAGCCACGGCTCTTTGACAGTTAACCCCTCTAAGAGGGGTCCACAATGAGAGTGCACAAATAATCGCGGTGCACGAGAACTATGTCTTGCTTCGTCCTTGAAGGAACTGGACAGGCTGTGTCACCCTTGAACTCCCGAAGACAGTAGGGATCTCGCGCGTTTTGTGCGGGGGTATTTCTACCCTCGAGCTGTGACCATAGATACGAGCGAGAACCGCAACCACCCCGGCACTGAAGTAGATAAGAGCAGCCAGTACATTCGCCGATTGTTTCGGGGTTACTGCGTCTTCTCCTGAATACCTCAAACTGGGGACTTGCAATGATGTCGGGTAACTCCTCTTTCAAGAGGTCTCCGACTCGATAGTTGTGCGCGTAAACGCAAGGACTGACTGGAACCCGACCCATCGGATCAATCGAGTGTATGCGGAAAGACTTTGTACCGCATGGACAGCCCAGGGAACTTTCGCCTACCACCGTTGAGCCAAGGGGTTCACCCATCTCGACCACTTTGCACTGAGTAAAAAGCACTTGGCAAGCGTGGTAGAACTGGTCGACTTGTGGAACCAACGACATGTGTTGCGCCTCGGTGGGCTTCATAAAGTTGATGCGAATCAGAGCTTTATTATTGTGGGCCAATTTGATCAGCGCATCTAGATGACGATCGGAAAGGTTCCATTTCATGCCACACATGATAATAGTCCGTTCGATGTCATACTCACGACAGATTGCAATCGCCTTCAGAGCGATATTAAACAGAGGCGCTCCCCGATTTTTGTTGTGTTCATTAGGGAACGGGCTGTCGAGGCTAATATCGATATCATTGAGCATCGGTATCGTGTCGGGGAACAATCGTTCTAGGTACACAAGTGTAATGCCTGCCGTCGTTAATCCGACCGCGATCTTGGCTTCATACAGTGATCGGATGATATGAGGCAGTATCGTCTTCCTCGGGTCGGCTCCGCTTGTGTAGATTGGCTCATTTCCGCCAAGGTTCACCGTCTTTACTCCAATTTTCTGTAGCTGGCTGACTATGCGGTCTGCGTCTGCAACCTCGAGGTTCCTCCCACGATTTCGCACTATGTGCGAATAACAGTGAGGACATCGATATGGGCAATCATTGCCGATCGTCCACCCGATATTTTCTATATTTGATCCACAGATATTCATGATAGTTTTCTTTCAGTTTCGTTCTTAGTTCAAGCAGAACCGAGAAACGGATTTGGAACAGCTCTATAGCAGAGTTGGCTGTTGTGGTAGATTTCGCTGATTTTCTGTTCAGCCGAAGTGTATACACTGTTTGAATCCTCTACGGATTCTCGGACAAATGTCGGGTCTTTGCCATTGTCGCCGACATTGATCACTCGGTCCAAAACCTTTTCAAAGAATTCTAAATCAAGTGATTGTAACCCACGATACAGTGTGTAAACCCGTAAGTTGTCGTTGTCCTCAAGTACCTTGGGGGCAGTGAGTGAATCTATTACCCAGTCATAGACTGTCGAGTGCGATCGGTGCCAGTTCTTCAGCATTACATACACTCGTTCTGCTTGTTGATTCTGGACTTGATAGCTGTGATTTTGCATCACTGGATCATTTTGCAGCAACCCGCGTCGAGATAACTTGGTTGTGAAAACGGTTCCCTCGGCTGCGAACATTTCGGTGAATACACCCTTTGTTATTGGCCACCGATACTTCTTCAAAAATTCGAGATTCTCGAAAAGTTCGGCAACGGTCGTATGCGGGTCAAAGAGAATCATTCCCATCTGTGTGTAGATTTGTTTTTCCGAGAGCAATTCTATCGCGGCCAGATTGTCAGCTTTTGAAGCCGACTTCGCCATACGTTTGAGAGCTGAATCGGAAAAGTTCTCAATGCCGACACTGGTGGAAAACCAGCCAGCCTCTTTCAAACCACAGACGATGTCTTTGTTAAGTCGATCAGCCCTGACTTGAGTGCGAAACTTAATTCGCAGCGAGTGTTTACTGATCTCTCGCCGTAACTTATCAACCCAAAATTCATCGCGTGGCGGCTCAAGGAAGCTGTCGTCGACAAACTTGAAGTGAGTAACGCCGTACTGTTCATAGAGAGCTCTGATTTCGTCTACGATGTTACCGATACTCCGCTGCCGCCAACGATGTTGTCCTGGTGCCCCTGCCGCAAACGAAAAGATTGAACAAAAGCTACAGTGAGCGTCACATCCCCGAGAAGTACAAATATGAACAAAGTTTCCTTGCCCGATTGCACTTTTAACGCTGTCTCGACTTGGGAACGGCAACTGGTCGAGATCTGCAATAGGCTCGCTACGATCGGTTCTGATAACTCTGTCGTTTTGTAGGAAAGATACGCCGGTAACATCTTCGAGTCTTTGTCCCGTTAGCAGGGCTTGGGTAAGGGGTACAATGATGTGCTCTGCTTCTCCTCTTATCACTGCTGTGAATCCACTGTCCACAAACAACTGTTCATGAAATGTCGGCCCGTACCCTCCGCAAATAACGGGAATAGGACCGAATCGTTTATGTACGGCATCTAATACTTCGATTGCCTGTGCGATGTTTGACCGATAGCAAGACACTCCCACAATAGAAGGGTCCGTACCAGAACTGAGCCTCTCAACAATTTCCTTGGGTGGCAGCGATTCCAACCAGCCGTCAACTATACATACGTCATACCCATTGGAGCGCAAAACTGCGCCTAGGTAGCCGAGACTAAGGGTCTCTTCTGCCGTACGGTGAGATTGTGGAGACGGTGTTACTAGGCCAATTTTGCATACCATAGATTACCTCCGCTTTTTGTGTCAAGGTTCAAGAATAATAATATTTCCTTAAAAAACTATATTACATTGTCTATATGTTGTCAAACTATGGTGCTTGTGCTATCCTCATCGTCAGAAAGATATGAATTTGCACTCAAACAATCAACAGATGGAGGTACCATATGGGAACCATAATGGGTATTGACTTCGGGACGACTAACTCAGCACTAGCGTTGAATAACAAAGGCTCAGTACGTGTTGCCAATATCAACAACCTAACTTCCGATGAACGTACTCTGCGCTCCGTTCTGCTCATGAATAAAAAAAGGGGAGCCGAGGTTGGCCAGAAAGCGGTGGATCAATATATAAGGTCCGAAGGTAAGGGATGCCGTTTCCTTCAATCGCTGAAGGCATTTTTGCCAGACTCGGGGTTCACCGGAACCACTATTTTTGGTAAATCGTTCGAAATTGAAGACCTTGTGGCGTTCATTCTGACCGAGGTGAAGCGGATTGGTGAGCAAAAAGCAGGGCATAGCATTGATCGCGCCGTTTTGGGGAGACCCGTTTTCTTTTCCGAGGATACAGCCAAAGATCGATTAGCCGAAAGTCGCTTGCGCATCGCTGCGATTAGAGCTGGGATTAGTGATATCAGCTTTGAATACGAGCCCATAGCCGCGACTCTCGCCTATCTTGGGCGCATGGACACTAACACTGAGGAGACTGTGCTCATGGGAGACTTCGGTGGTGGTACCTCGGATTTTACCGTCATGCGCTTGCGTTCTGACATGCCAACGACGCAAGAGGAGAAACGAAAACGCATACTCTCCATGGGAGGCGTCTATATTGGTGGGGACACGTTCGACTCGCGAATCATGTGGGAAAAGTTAACCCCCTACTTTGGAAGAGATCTGACCTCTCGAGACATGAAAGGTAGCTCATTACCGATGCCGTTGTGGATTATGCACACTCTTTGTGAGTGGCATATGATTCCATTTCTCCGCGACCAAAAGACCCTAGAAATGATTCGGGAAATAAAACGAACAACGGACGATCCGAGACTAATCGAAAATCTGGAACATCTGGTACACGAAAACAAGGGATTCTCGGTCTTTCAAGCAATCGAAAAAGCTAAGACAAAGTTGTCTACTGAAATGTCTGCGGTGATCAGCTACAGCGATAGGCACATTCACTTAGAGGAACCAATCTGTCGTACTGAATTTGAGTCGTTTATCGCTAAGGACCTCAATACTATCTCCGACTGCGTCGTCAAGACGCTTAGCGACGCACACATCAGTACGGAGGGTATCGATAAGGTTCTTTTGACCGGAGGGTCTTCATTTGTCCCTGCCGTACGCCACATCTTTACTAAAATGTTTGGGGAACACAAACTAGTTCATCTCGATGCTTTTACAAGTGTGGCGCACGGATTAGCTTTAAGTGCGTCATTTCACTGAATATGTTCACGCGAATGGGTATGCAAGCTGCATACCCTATTTTATTAAACTCAAATTCGAATCCTACCTCGGGTACGAAAAAAGAGCGTTGATTTGCAAGGCTTTTTTGTTAGCTCCAATGGCGGGACGCATTTAGAACTTTTGACTGGCAGACCATATTCAGCAATCCAGCATACCACATAGAAACTATAGGCAACCTCATAGCTCTTGCACAGTAACACCTCACACATCTCAAGCATACAAAACTATCCATGACCAAGCAACCAATCAACCTACAAGAGTTTTTACAGAAACGCGCGCTCAAAAAGAGCGAAGGCATCGCGCAGTCAGAAAAGCCGAAAACTCCGAAAATTGAGAAGAAAATCAAACACACTCCACCAATCAATCAACACACAGCACACACTACGCCTCAAAAGGTTCAAAAAGGCACAAAATCAGTGCCAAAACCGACCAACCCTACACAAACTCTACAATCAGGCAATGGTAGTGCTAAAGAGGCAGAATACTTTATGTTTATTGAGTGGATTGCCACTCCGTCAATGCTTCGTTCGCCAAAAACCCAGCAAGAATTGGCAGGTCAGCTAAAAGTAGATGTAGCAACACTCTCCGACTGGAAAAAACGCAAGGGTTTCTGGGATAAAGTAGAGAAGAAAATCGCCTATGAAAGTCGTGAGCGTCACGCAGATGTAATGCACTCTTTTTATATGAACCTGCTCCGAAAAGGTCAAGGTAAAGATGTTCTTGTATGGTTGCAGTATATTTTCGGATTTAATCCAAGAGTGAGGTTCACAGACGAAACATCTCGTGAGCCAATTGATGAAGCGAAGCGAAAGGAAGTTGCTGACGCTTTGATACGCGTAGGCATGGCAACAGTCAGTCAAGCGAATAAGTTAGTGGCGACCACAAAGGATGGAAAACTTGACTTTGGGGAAGGCGTAGAATGTTAAAAAAGTTTGTAAAATATGTCCACAGGGGCATTTCCCAAATAGGGCTTAAACTGCTACCATTATTATAGGCACAACTAAATATCCCACGACCTAACCCTTTTGTTCTTTTTTCAGAAGGTATGGTCAAAAATCGTTAGACACAGAAAACCCGTCATAGGGCGTGTCTAACGTTATAGGGGGAAACTCCTATAGGGGCGCAAGCCCTCCTGTGGCGGGCTTTGTGTATTCAAAGCTTCGCCACTACTATCGCCTATGTCGGGGCGATTTTTATTCGTAATAGTTTTCAAAGATATGGAACAGCAAGAAAAAAAGCCTTTTTACAAACGCATGTGGTTTATTGTTCTTATAGTTGTTTTTGTCTTGTATCTTATCGGGTCAAGTGCCAGTGATACCTCACAGATGTCACAGACACCCACGGACACAGTAAACACTCCTACAAAACCCCAACAAAGAGAAGCGATTAAAGTTACTGCACAGCAATTGGTTCAGGAATATGAAGACAATGAAGTGTCCGCTGATGCAAAATATGAAGGCAATTTAGTTCAAGTATCTGGCATTGTTGATTCAATAGGCAAGGATATACTTGATTCGCCGTATATTACTCTTAAAGGAAAACAATACAGCATCAATCGTGTTCAGTGTATGTTTTCAAAAAGAGATGCGGCGATATTAGCTACCGTATCAAAAGATGAATCAATAACATTAGAGGGAACACTGACTGGTTACACAATCCTTAACCCGCTTATTGAAGATTGTCATATCGTGAGATAGCTATTGGAAAAGATTTAAGACACTATGTCGCAGGAGATTCTCTTTGAACAATACAGACCGCGAACCAAGAATGGCTATATGCTGGACGAGGTAGTGTCGGCTGTTCAGAAGACAATCAGACGAGGAGATGAGGAAAGTGCGTTGTATTTTTCACTGGAATTGTTCCCTAAATACTCAAAGTATCTGTGGAAGCGATTGCAGGTAATCAGCGTTGAGGATATTGAAAGTCCAATGGCGGCAGTGGTAATAGGTGCAATGCGAGGCGCTTTCTTTTGGAATAATGAGAGTGTCAAAAACGAGGAGGACTACAAAAACCGCATCTTCATCACGAAGGCGGTTTTATTTCTGTGCCGTGAGGTAAAATCACGTGAAGCCGACCATTGTCAACATTTTATTGATAAATTAAGTGAGGGAAAGTTGAGGAAAATCCCAGAGTTTGCAGTTGATGTTCACACAAAAAGCGGACGAGCAAAAGGAAAAACAAAAAAGGACTTTTTTACCGCCGAGCAGAAAGCGTTGAAACCGAAAGGTGAGGATAGGTATTACCAGAAATTGAAACTCAAATGAGAAACACACTACGGCTTGCAAATGACCCGCAAGCAGAAACAGAAAACATCTTTGACGGACTTGATGTAAACGAGGCGACACGAAAGGACTACAGCGCAAGGGTAGGTCTTTTCATTTCATTCATAGAAGAGCGTGGCTTCAATCAGCAAAGCTATCTTAGTTTCAAACGATACCTTGAATGTAGGGCGGACTATCGTATCTCTACGAAAAATAAATACCTTGCAACGGCTCGGGTCTTTCTCAAGGAACTCACAAGACGAGGCAAATTACCTTTTGATATGACGCTTGGTGTGAGACAGTTTAGACAAAGCAAAAAGCACAGGCGCGAGGGACTAACTGATAAAGAGATACGCTTACTGGGAGTAAAGCTCAAATATCTCCCCGATACGCGAAGGAACAGCCGCTTACGCGCGCTGTTTTCATTGTTGGCGTTTCAAGGGTTGCGACAGATAGAAGTAGTGCGGTTGAATGTTGAGGATATTGACCTAGTGCGTAAGGTTGCATTCATTCATGGTAAGGGCGAAGATGACCAAGAACCGATTTATCTTGCCCCAGCAACGATTACGGCACTCAAAGAGTATTTGCGAATAGGTAACCTTACAAACGGCGCGCTCTTTAAGAGTATGGGCAATCGCCCGAGCGAACGAATGAGTACAATGACCATAAAGCGCGAGGTAGGTGCGTTACTGTGGGAGTTAGGGATTGAGAAAACGGTACACGGCTTTCGGCACTTCTATATCACCGAATTGCTCAAGTCAATGAATATGCGGGATGTGAGAAAGTTTAGTCGTCATCGTTCAATGGAAATGCTTATGGTCTATGATGACGAGGTGTCTATCAAAGAAAAGGCGGGACAGGTCTTTAAGATTTTGGGAGAGTTTAATTTTGCTGGTTAGAACTGGATGGCTTGGCACGCTCTTCCCACAGCAGATGCTCCTTTACAGCCGTTATATCTGTCTTCTCAATGCTTGCGAGGAACGCAGATAGTTGCTCAATGTCTATAACATCAATCAAGAAATACTCATTAAGACCAACCCCACCCATGTTCTTGTATGCGTAGTTGACCTCTAACTGGAATGGTTTGGATATTTGCTCCACTTCGCTCTCGGCATCCGCGATTTTCTTTTGGTAAAAGTTCTCAAACGAATTGCACACTATCATCGGATAGACAATGCGATGCCGTATTTTTTCCCGCATGTGCTTAACAGGAGGTATGAGGTTGTACTTGAAGCGATAGGAAACCAGTGCGTTCAAACTTTGATTGATAGCTCTTTGAAAAAGGTTGTGTTCATCACTTCCGTCACGTTTAAGTGAGGCAAAGAGTTTTGCTACAAATGCATCGGATAAATAATGGTGTACCCTGATACTGTTATTTTGGTTAGGATGCTCTAGTCGCGTATCTTTCATTATCCGTTCAATCGCTCGATATTCATCTTTTGCGTCAAACCAAAAAACTATCTTTTCGTTTATGTACTTGCATTCCAAAAAGAGTTGAACATTGACTGTGCCGACCCATTCGTTGACCCACATACCAATATCAAAACCTTTCTCTGCGATAATATCAATTTCGCGCGGCTTATCTGTAAAGTTATCGCTGTAGTAGGGACTAACCAACACTGTCCACCCCCCTTCACGAAGCAGGTTCACAACGCGGGAATGAAAACTATTCCCGCTTTTTTCAATGATGCTTTGCACCTCATCTGTCTTCTTTGACATGGTGTTTTATGTTACATAACTCTAATTACAGGACATTAGCTTAATCCCAACGGTCTTGCTTGGGAGGATTTGTATACAAAATAATCGCTTCTTTTTCTTTTTCTCCCATCTGTGCCAACTCCTCACTAGTGATTGCTTGAACCAGCGTATCAAGAGTTTCCTTCGGGAGAAACCGGGATATTGCTTTCTTGTCTATGCGATTATAGTTGCCGTTGCTTGAAAAGACCTTTCCTACAAAACCTTTTAGATACGCCAGTAAGCCAGCTCTAGTTTTGACAAGTTCTTCAATATACTTTTTCACATCATCTTCGTTTCCCCATTCTTTCCATCGGTACAAAAAGAATACAAAACCTTTTTCTTCGGGTAACTTTCCACCTTTTACCGCATCTTTTATTCTTTGTAAGAGGATTTCTTTAGGTTTAGTGGTGTCTACACTTTGCACAAGATATTCATCTGCACTTCGTCCCTCCTTCTCCAATTCTTGCCCTAGTACAGCAATAAAGTGTACTGGCGGATAAAAAGTGGTACTTGCCTTGACGGTTTCTTCTAGGAAAGCTCCACGTTCTTCTTTTGATACTGCCGCCTTTATTGAATGATAAACAAGCCGTAGTGTCTGAGTCTCAATATCGTCAAAATCAAACATACCCCCACGCTCATCGGTTATCTTACTCTCCAAGTTCCAAAGAGTAACTGTAAGATTTTTAGCTTGGCCTTTTGTAAACTTATTTGTGTAGTCAAGTAATTTTGAAAGTAGAGGGCGTAAGCGTTTATCGTCTTGAAACTTGAGAATGCTATCGGCAAAATCGTCTGGTCTATCCAGCGTCTTCAATAACTCTGTTATTTCGGTTTCTGAAATAGCCCCCTCTGGTATACCCAGTTGAAAATAAAAGTTGAAACGCTCCTCCGCACTTATACGCTTCTCTCTGCGCCAATTTTGTTGCCAGTCGTGCCCGTAACCAGAACCAAGTTGAGGAAACAATTCGTCGCAGATTTTTTCAATAACAGGGCGTATCTCCTCTGACACTTTCTTCAGCAATTCTTGGTATCTAGCCATTTTGGTTTTCTCTTTATCGGCTCGTAGTGTTGGGTAGGAACTTTCCATGCTTGTGAAAAGTGTTTTATTGCCACTGATAGCTGAATAGAATTGGGGAACAAAAACTCTTATTGCTTCAATCGCAATAAAATCAATCATATTGGTATCCTCTTTGCCGACAATAGACCAGTTCAAACGAAGTGAGCTGATGAAGCGTTTGATGTCTCTGATTGTTACAAACAAGTTCGGGAAACCAGCGTAAACTATTTGTCCCCAGCGTTTTTCATCTTCGCCCTCCAACTTCACCTCACCGTACACACCTTTTATCGTCTCGTCCAAGTCGCTAAATAGAATTTTCCGAAGTCCTTGTTCATCTGGTTTGGGGAGTGTGAAAGATACTTGAATTATCTTCTTCAGATATTCTTCACCAATACCGTTATCCCCTAACTTTTCAGCCACCTTTTCTCGGTCGTAAGCAAGCAGAAATACGGTATTTGGAAAATTCGCCGTCATTTTCACCAACTTCATAACTAGCCGTGTTTCTTCGGTGTCCAAGCGGTCAATGTCATCAATGACTATGACCACTTTTTTCTGAAGTGCCCTGAACAATTCATCTATTTCTTTCCGCTCATCTTGAAGTGTTTTCTCATCACCTCCAAACTTGAATAAGTCATTTGCTTTTATATTGACCAGCCCATAGAAAGCCGAAATCTCTGGGCTTATTGAGACCTCACTTTTTCTGGTGAGCTTTGAGACAATCTTTCTTATCTTTTTCGCCTTTTCCTTGTCAGTCCTAAAGTCTTCTATGCTTGAAGTAAGTGTCGTAAAGAAATCGTTTATGAGCTCATTTTGCCCAGAAAAGTTCCACGGGTTGAAAGTAATTACTATAGTATTTTCTGGTTTCAATTCGGAAATAACCAAATTGATGAAGGATGTTTTTCCAGACCCCCATACACCTTCAATGCCAATAACAAAACTTTCTTTCCCTTGAAAGTTTTTTATCAGTTCAGCTACTTTTGAAGCGAGGGGTGCTCGGCGTAGCTTGTCTGCATCTTTATCTTCTATAGGACAGTCTGGTAATATCATTTTATTCCTACTCCTCTAGCTTTATGTACTTCGGGAAAACCTTGTGGAACTTCTCCGCTTCATTAAGCAACCATTCAAAATTGTCTATCCACTTAACGGCATCATCAAAGTTGCCAGGAACGAAAACTCGTACTCTGCTCGCTTTCTTACCTTGCAGTTCCATCCACTCTGCTTTTTCACCGAGGTCTGTTTCAATTTGGTCTTTGCGATTGTGTAGCTTCCAATAGAGCTCTTTGTTATCAGGAATATACAGGTCTGCACCTAACATACCCTCCCGCGGGCTTGCTATGAGTGAAATATGTGCGTCCGAACTTCCAATGCTAATGTCAGTCCAATGCTGGGGATAGATTTTCCGTAAGTGCAGTTTCGTCTGTCGTTTCTTTGCAAACTCCTTGAATTGTGTCCAAAACTCAAGCTGTGTTATTTTGGTATCGGTAAGTTCTCCCGTGTCGGTCGTGCTTCTGACAGATTTTGTCCAGTCATTTGGCTTGGAGATAATTTCAAACTTTGGAGCAAAGGGGGAATCGCCGATTTGCCACAGTTCAATTTGGACGAGATAAAACTCAATTTTTTCGTCAGTGTGTTCGTTAAGCCAGTCAATTGCTTGGCGGTGTTCTTCACGGACATCTTTTACTATCCAGATGATTATTTGTGCATCATATCCAGAAGCATAAGTAATAATCTTGCCGAGATGGTCGTGATTTGTTATCTCAAGTTGATTTTCAATGATGACTTTTCGTCCTGTATTTTCCTCCTGAGCTAAAATGTCAACATTAAAACTCCCGACCCCTGCTTCAGTTTGTACCAACTTTAAGTCAAAGCCGACTGCATCGCCGAGCAGACGCAAGTTTTCTTCTTCTGCGAGCCAGTTTGTGAAATTACTTGCTTCATGCTTCCACGCTTCGCGTAGCTCAATCTGCTTCAGTTTTCCTAGATTATTGTTGCTCACATTGGTAAAGATTATTTGATAATGATTATTCCTTCCCAGCAAAGGCGTAAACCTTTTCTTTGAGGTTATGTATGAAGCCGTACAACCCTTCGGGGTATATTTTTTGGACGGCATCCTTTTTGGCGTTCATGTTCGGCAGTTGGAACGCTTGCGAAGAAAGATTTTCCTCGCCACCATTCTTGTATTTCTCAAGTATCTCGCGGGTTGCTTCACTTATTTCTTTGCCGTACTGGTCTATGGTCTGGGCATTCTGCCGCATAAAATGCTTCACACGGTCTTCACGTGTCAAAAGCGGAGCGTTGAAGACGATATGCGCAATAATGTCAAAGGTGTCTATGTCCTCCAGATTTTCAATCGCTTTGATAAGCCCAATGTTAACGCGTTTAGCTTCAAGGTCAGCGATAAACTGCTCGCGTTTCTGCGGGTCAATCCAGACAGCACGCAGGTCATCAGAAGAATGAACCGACTGTGCTATCTTTTCCTTTGAGTAGTTGCGATATTCGGCATAAGAGAGCTTCACGCCGTCAAACTCCACCTCAATCTCCTCGTCAATCGTTACCTCAACACCCTTAACGGTAATCTTTTTCGGGGCGGCTTTCCATGGCTTTAGGCGAAACTCATAGGGCATCTCGGCTTCTGAACTATGTGGTTTTAATTTCTTGTTAACTCGCTTGAAATTACCGTGCTCAATGCTTACCCACACTTTGTCATTGGAGGGCAAACCGAAAATCTTAAACGCTCCGTGAGCATCAGTTTTCTCTAGCTTTTCCCAGCGCCCAAGTTTTACTCGTACAATGGCACTGACGATGGGTTCTTCAGTTTTGTTATCAACTGCAATCCCCGCAATCAATTTTTCATAAGGCGGGATTGGTTCTTCTGTAGGTCCATCAGTGCCACCACCACCTTTCACTTCTGGTATATCCCATTCATCAATCAACCGCGTTGCGTTGGTGAAGTCAATAATCCTGAAAAAACCCTTACCCTCAAAAAGACGCGACCCGCGTCCGATAATTTGCTTAAAAAGTACCCGCGAAGCAATCGGGCGCATAAAGACGATGTTCTGAATGTGTGGAATGTCCACCCCAGTTGAAAGCAAGTCCACAGTTGTCGCAATGACTGGCATTGGTCGTTCTTTATCACGAAAGCGCGTCAAATCGTCCTTGTCCTCGGCGACAATACGCGTTGCGTATTCCTCGTTTCCTTTAAGTTCATTGAGCTTGTCCTTCACTGCCTGTGCATGAGCCATATCCGTACAAAATACTATGGTCTTGCCGTATGCATTTGTCTTGTATAATATCTCAATTACTTTCCGGGAAAGTAGGTCTATTTGGTCGGGGATAGTAATAGCCCGTTCATATTCTGACGGCTCATAAAAGTCCTTGACTTGTTCGGGTTCAATATCGTCATCATAAATGACTTCTTCAGCCGCCGATACATTGAGTCCTTCGCGGTACAGGTTGCTTCTGATTTTGTAAATCTTATACGGCACAAGGTAGCCATCTTCAATTGCTTGTCCGAGAGAGTATTCAAACACTGGCTCACCAAAGTATTGGTACACATCTATGTTGTCCTCGCGTTTCGGCGTTGCCGTCATGCCCAGATGTTTTGCATCATTGAAATGCTCAAGAATGACACCCCAGTCGCCAAAACGGGAGCGATGACACTCGTCAATGATGATGAGGTCAAAAAACTCGGGACGGATTTTCTTGTAGAGGTCATTCGCAAAAAGTGTTTGATAAGTTGAAAAGTAAATGCTCCTGTTTTGATTGAAATCGCCGCCCTCTATCTTGCAACGCGCTTCACCAAAGGGTGCAAAATCTCTTCCGTACGCATCATCACGGAGAATAATTCTGTCGCAAAGAAACAAAACGCGGTAAATAGTTTTTGACTTGACTAATTTCCAAACAATCTGAAAAGCCGTGTAGGTCTTGCCCGTGCCAGTGGCCATTGTGAGCAAGGTCGTTTTCTTTCCTTTCGTGATATTCTCAACCACTTTTCTAATTGCCGTGTCTTGATAGGCACGTGGCTTCTGTGAGGCACTGATGTGAAGAGGGTAGGTCAATGCGGTGAGATTATGTTCCCGCAATCCTTTCCACTCAAGGTACGCCTCATACATTTCTTTTGGGGTGAGGTAGTCCGTAACTTCCTCGGTTTTCAAAGTACGGCGGTCGTGAAGATAAATACTCTTACCGTTTGAGATGTAGGCGAACGGGACATCAAGACGCTTTGCATAATCCTGCGCTTGGCTTAAGTGTTTAAGTGGCTCTTTTTCATCTTCCGCTTTCGCTTCAAGCACGGCAATCGGCACATTGTTTTCTTGAAGCAGGTAGTCGGCGAACTTGTGTGTATTAAGGCGCTTGAACTCTTCGCCCTCAACAAAGAAACGGTCGTCCGCAATAGGATAATTACGAATGATATGTTCCTCTTTCCATCCGTTCTCGTGTATTTGTGGGTCTATGATTTTGACCCTTGTATCATCTTCTGAATAAGGCATATATTTATGTTTGCATTTGGAACGACTGGCTCAATACTGATGAGCGAAATGATGCAAATAACTTTTCTTGTCGGGAAAACAAGTCCGTTAGCTTTTCCTGCTTTTCTTGAATAGCATTTATTTTTGCAACAATCTCTTTTTGTTTGACTAGGTCTGGCTGATTATCTTTCAGGGGTACTTTTATGGGAAGTTTACGGATAAGTGTTTGACTAATGTTTGGCTGTGCCCCGCCAAACGCTTTCTTTACTAACTCATCACGATAAAAATACAGATACCAAAACATATACTCATTCAAAATGTTCTTGTGGGGAGTTATTGCACAAACAGCTTGATTGGTAGAGGCACTTGCACTCAAAATACCCAACTTACCAACAGTCGCACCATACATAGCCATTAGAACTGTCCCCGATGGAAATACTTTTGCATTAGATTTTTTTATTGCGTCCTCCGAGATATGTTCTTCTGAAGATGATAGGGAGCGATTATCGTTCAACTCACCCGATTTCAACCACGAAATATCACCGTTATAATAAGCACTATTAGAACGAGATGGAGTACCTCCGCTCGTTGTATCGCAAACTTCTTCAAGGGAATATGTTTTTAGGTCTTCATCACTAAAAGTAGTCAAGAGTTCTGAATAAGTAGTTTTACTTGTATACTTTTTGTTCAGTTTTATTTTATCAACGCTTTTTGCAATTTCTGAAAAAACTTTATCCAACTTGTCGGCAATCTGTTTCTGCTCTGCGAGGTCGGGCTTACCGTCTTTCGTTGGAATAGACAACTCAACGGTTGCTAGGTTCTTTCGGCTAATACGCTTCCGAGAAGAACCTGTAACCATTTGGTACACCTGTGATTTAGTTTGTTCAGCATTGAGTAAATAGTTGATGTAACGTGGCTCATATTCTTTCTTTAGTCGTAGTATCGTGCAATCAACCGCAGTAATCATTCTGTAAGCAGTTTTTGGAATGATGCACGCTCGTCCTATTGGGTCAGGAAGACGAGAAATAAGTATATCCCCTGCAAAAATCTCGGTGCAGTCCAAACGCTTGAAAGTATCCTCGCTCACAAACCGCTTCATTTCTTTGTCGCGAAAAACGATAACCCCTATATTCCCAGTTTGTACAAGCCAAATGCCTTTTGGAGATTGGTCTTTGCTCTCAATCCAGTTACCATCATCAAAAACGGTTGCGATGTCGGATATTTTTTGTTTTCTCCATTTTGTATTCATAATCATTTTTTTACTACATTACGCAGAGACACGACAACGCTATCTATTTCTCTCTGGTTTTTCTCAATCTCGTCTAATATATTTGTAGGCGCAAGAAGCACATCAACATCAGCGAGTGTTGGATTTTTGGGAGATAGATTATAATTACGCTCTTTGATTGTCTCAATAGGAATAACCCACGAGCTATCTGATATTTCTCGCTTTTTCCATTTCTCAAAAATCTCCTCAAAGCTCGCATCCTGCATTGTCTGTTTTTTTGTAAACTTTCCTTTTACTTCGCCGTACCAGATTTCTTTAGTTGAACCTGTTTTATCAAAGAAAATGAGATTTGTTTTTACTCCTGCACCCATTTGAGCAAACGCACCTTGTGGGAGGGAGATAATACTGTGTACATTGAACTTCTCCAGAAGCTCTTGGCGTATACGAGCCATAGCACCACCTCCAAAAAGAATGTTTCCTTCGGGGAGAATGACACCACAGCGACCACCATTTTTGAGACGCTTCATAATGTACTGAAGGGCGAGACCTTCGGTAGCTCCAATTTGTATAGGGTAGTTACTTTGGACTGACTTGCTTTCTTCTGCACCAAAAGGAGGATTGGTCAGGATTACGTCCATCTTGGCACTCTCTGGCATATTGTGTACGTCCTCCATAAACGTATTGGAGCGTATGAGGTTTGGCACGAGGATATGATGGAGAATAAGGTTCATTGTGCCGATAAGGAACGGCAACGGCTTCTTTTCCTGTCCG
>Ga0209211_10006365_pt1 | contig 17123 bp, 10 predicted proteins | sample RifGroA2_FD_183992 | JGI IMG/M metagenome (GOLD analysis project Ga0209211, IMG submission 183992) | Groundwater microbial communities from Rifle, Colorado, USA - Groundwater A2 (SPAdes) (version 2) | ecosystem: Environmental > Aquatic > Deep subsurface > Groundwater | place: Rifle, Colorado... | reverse complement strand
ACAACACCGTTAAACCGCATAAAGGCATCAACAATCGTACTCCAATGGAACAACTTATCAATTATTTTTATCCGCAGGAACTGTGAACAACGCGACTAGTTCCTACAGATTAATTTATGTATAAGCCGGATCAAGAACTTGTTTTATCGTATCTTAACGGAGATCCAGAGTCTCTGGATATTTTAATTAAGCGGCATATGCGTCCGGTTTATGGATTGGCTATGCGGTTTGTCGGGAACAGGCCGGACGCCGAAGACATCACTCAGGAAGTATTTGTCCGGGTTTGGCGAAATTTGCGTAAATTTGACGCGGATAAAAGTTTCCGGGCATGGGTTTTAAGCATTACCCGGAACGCCTGTATTGATTTTTTGCGAAAGATTAAAGAAATTCTGTTTGTTGAGTTTGAAAATGAAGAGGGGATTAATAAATTAGCCGAGAACATCATTGATTTATCTTTACTGCCTCCGGAGGAGTTTGAACGCAAAAATCTTAATTCTTTGCTGCGGCGCGCCATTTCCGGTCTTTCTGCCAAATACCGCGCGGTGCTTTCTTTGCGCGCGGAAGAATTGACTTTTCGGGAAATTTCCCAAAAATTGGGCGAGCCGCTCCACACCGTAAAATCGCGTTATCGCCGCGCGCTTTTGATGCTAAAAAATATTTTAATTGATTCGCCCTTGCACCAAGAATAAGTTCTCCTTCGTATCATAGATTATAAAGAGCGCACCAAAATGCGCTCTTTATACGTATATATATATATGGAGCGAAGAGCTAAAAAATCGCCTTATTTTTTAGACCTGGAGTCGTCGACAGGTCTTTTTGATAGGATTATCCTTGCAATTAAGCGTGAACAAGAACTGCGGCGGACGAGAAAATTGGCGTTTGGATTTCTGGCTCTTTTGGTTATATCGTTTACGGCCACGCCTTTCTCCTGGACACTTTTTGCGGGTCAAATACAGGATTCTGGAATGCTTCAATTTGTTGGGGTCGCCTTAAGCGATCTCGGCGCGTTATTCGCATCCTGGCAAGATTTCGGTTTGGCTATCGCTGAATCATTGCCGGTTATGGGCATCGCTATCTTTACCGTCAATATGATACTGGCCGTATTCACCCTTCGTTTGTTTCTTTACCCCGTTAGAAATGTTTATCTGATAAATGTTCTTTTCTGGAAAAGATAAGCGCATAGTTACGGAGGTCATAAATAAAATGAGTTAATTTCTAACGGGGTGAATAAAAAGAGATTGCTGGTCGGATATTTTCTGTATGGCGCTTTAAGTTAAATTTAAAAAATATGTTGGAAGCAATTAAAAAAATATTGAAAAATCGCGATGTTTTTAGATGGGTCATTATCGGGCTTGCCAGTTTTGTGGCGCTTGTTTTGGTCTTTGGCGCAGGGGTAAAAGTCGGCACGCTCAAGGCCGGATATTCTTACCGGTGGGCCGAGAATTATCATAAGAATTTCGCCGGACCGCGTGGCGGGTTCATGGGGGGCGACTGGAAGAAAATTCCGCGCGGCGAATTTATCGAGGCGCATGGCGCATTCGGAGAAATTATTGAACTAAAATCCTCGACGGATTCGACAAGCTTACCGCAGGCAAGTTCAGGGCAAGAGAGTTTTGTGATTAAAGGCCGCGGCGATGTTGAAAAAATAATTGTGACCACGGCGGACACCATCATTAAAAATGGCATGGAAACGGTGAATAACGGCCTGAAGGTCGGCGACCGAGTAGTAATCATCGGTTCTCCCAACAGCGAGGGACAGATTGAGGCCAAACTCATCCGTATTTTTAGCGAAGACGGAATCAAATTGCCTATGCGGCCGCGTTTTCGCAGCTTCTTTTAATTCATGTTTTCTAACTTTTTAAAACAATTCATGCTGTATAAATTTTCCGCGGGAATAATTATTATTATCATTGCCTTCGGCGGATATTACGGATACACGAAATATTTTTCTTCTGCGGAAGAAATCAAGTATGTTCTGGCTCCAGTTAAAAAAGGCACGCTTATTATTTCGGTTTCCGGTTCCGGACAAATTTTGGCATCCAATCAGGCGGACATTAAACCTAAAGTTAGCGGTGAGATCATGAGCGTGTATGTAACATCCGGACAGGAAGCGGCCGAAGGCGCGCTTTTGGCGGCCATAGATGCCCGCGATGCGGAGCGCGCGGTGCGTGACGCCGAGACGGGTTTGGAGACCGCCCGGCTTGAATTGGACCGACTGCTTGAACCATTAGATGAGCTTACTTTACTGCAGGCGGAGAATTCGTTGATCCAGGCCCGGGAATCAAAGCAAAAAGCCGAAGATGATCTTAAAAAGGCCTATGAGGACGGTTTTAATGATATTGCCAATGCTTTTCTGGAACTTCCCGATATAATGGTCGGCCTGCAAGATGTTCTTTACGGAACAAATCTTTCTGCGGGCGTGCAATCCAACATCTCCTATTATGCCGATACCATAAAAAGTTATGACGAGAAAATTTTGAAATACAAAGACGACGCTGCTGTTGCTTATCAAAAAGCGCGCGCGGCGTATGATAAAAATTTCATTGATTACAAATCAGCCTCCAGGTTCTCGGATCGCCAAACCATAGAAATGCTTCTGGCAGAAACCTACAATACATCCAAAGATACGGCCGAAGCCGTAAAAAACTCAAGCAATCTTATCCAGTTTCATAAAGATAAACTGATTGAGCGCGGCCTAAGGCCGGCCGCTTTTGCCGATACGCATCTTGCCGCTCTTTCAACTTATACCGGCAAAACCAACAGTCATTTATCGGTCCTTCTTTCTATACAACGAACCATTCAGAATTCAAAAGAAGCGATAGTAAGTTCCGAGAGGTCTATTGAGGAAAAAAATTTGTCATTGGAAAAAATAAAAAGCGGTCCGGATAACCTTGATATTCGCGCTAAAAAAATAACCATTCAGCAGAGGAAAGATGCGCTCGTAACCGCAAAGCAAACTCTGGCTGATCATTATGTCCGGGCGCCATTTGCCGGCGTTATCGCTAAAGTCAACGCGAAAAAAGGGGATTCGGCATCGGCTGGAGCGGCTGTGGCGACGCTTGTCACTAAACAAAAAATCGCCGAGGTTTCTTTAAACGAAGTTGATGTTGCCAAGGTGAAAGCGGGCCAGAAGACAACTTTGACTATTGATGCAATTCCCGGCCTTACCCTGACTGGCCAGGCGGCTGAAGTGGATGCGATTGGCACGATTTCGCAGGGCGTGGTCTCATATGCGGTAAAGATCGCTTTTGATACCCAGGACGAACGCGTGAAGCCCGCCATGAGCGTTTCGGCAAATATTATCACCGAGGCGAAACCGGATATTCTTATGATTCCCAACTCCGCCGTCAAATTGCAGGACGGCGTAAGTTTCGCGGAAATACCGCAGGAAAATATTGCGTTGCCAGAAACAGGTCAGGGAGGAATTGCGCTGACCCAAACGCCTTTGCGCCGGCAAGTTGAAGTCGGCTTATATAACGACGAGTTCACTGAAATAATCTCGGGTCTTAAAGAAGGAGACACGGTGGTAACAAATACGATCAGTTCTCAAACTACCAGTACTTCACAACAGCAAGGCGGTGGCTTCAGGATTCCTGGTCTTCCGGGAGGAGGAGGTGGCGGTGGCCGACAAAGCGTCCCTCATTAATTACTACTTGTGGTGAGCTTGTTGAACCATGATTGAGTGTAAAAATATTACTAAAATATACAAAACCGGAGAGATTGAAACAGTCGCGCTTGCCTGCGTGACTTTTACCATTAAAGACGGCGAGTTTGTCGCTATTATGGGCCCCTCCGGATCAGGCAAATCAACCTTGATGCACATCATCGGGTGTCTGGATACGCCGACCGGCGGAGAATATCTGATTGACGGGCATGATGTTTCAAAACTTTCGGATGACGAGCTTGCGGATATTCGTAACCGCAAAATCGGTTTTGTGTTCCAGTCATTTAATCTTCTCCCGCGTTCATCCGTTCTTAGAAATGTAGCCCTGCCTTTGATGTATGCGGGCGTAGAAAGAGAAAAACGCGAGGAGATTGCTGTTTCGGCCCTTAATTCCTCCGCTTTTCCGGAAAAATTTTGGCGCCATCTGCCCAATCAGCTTAGCGGAGGCATGATGCAAAGAGTCGCCATTGCGCGGGCCCTGGTTAATAATCCCTCATTGGTTTTGGCGGATGAGCCGACCGGAAATCTTGATACCAAAACCGGGGAGATCGTGCTGGATACTTTTCAGAATCTTCACGCGCGTCAGGGACGGACCATTGTATTAATTACGCACGAGCCCTATGTGGCCGAACACGCCGAACGCATCATAACTATCCGCGACGGAAATATAGTTGAAGACAATAGAAATCATAACCGCCGCACGGCAAACCATGATTATGAAGGTAATTGATATTTTTCAGGAAACATATTCGGCTTTGACGGCAAATAAAATAAGGTCCGGCCTTACTATTCTTGGAATTGTCATTGGCATCGGTTCGGTTATAGCCATGGTTTCCATCGGCCAGGGCGCGCAGGGAACAATTGAGTCAAGCATTCAGTCCATCGGCTCAAATCTTGTTTTGGTTTCTCCCGGTTTTCAAAGGGGCGGCGGTCCGGTAAGCGCGGGCCGGGGATCGGCGCAAACGCTTACCCAGGAAGACGCTGATGCCATTCAAAAAGAAATAATTCTGGCTAAGGCCGTAGCGCCTGAAATATCCCGAAGATACCAGATTACCGCCAAAGGAAAAAATACCAATACGCAGGTTGTCGGTACGGTTGGCGCATATCCGGAGGTGCGCAATATCCAGATCGATTTCGGCTCATTTATTACCGATCAGAACGTGCGGAGTTTGTCCAAGGTGGCGGTTTTGGGTCCGACCACGCGAGATGATCTTTTCGGCGAAGGCACAACTCCGGTCGGACAAACCATCCGTATCAACCGCGTTGATTTTAAGATAATCGGCATTACCAAATCAAAAGGCGGATCGGGTCCTTTGAATCAAGATAACACGGTTTTTGTTCCTTTATCGTCGGCCCAGCGATTTCTTGCGGGCGATACTTATGTGACTGCCATTAGCATTCAAGCCCAAAGCCCGGACGACATGTCTGTTATTCAGCAGCAGATTTCGGGCTTGTTATTATCGCGCCATAATATATCTAATCCCCAGCTTGCCGATTTCCAAGTGCTGAATCAATCGGATATTGTGGCAACCGCTTCAGCGGTTACGAATACTTTTACGATTCTTCTGGCATCAATCGCGGGCATATCCCTGGTTGTCGGCGGAATAGGGATTATGAATATGATGCTTACAACCGTAACGGAGCGGACGCGGGAAATAGGCCTGCGTAAGGCGATCGGAGCGAAACGCCGCGATATCGGCACGCAGTTTTTGACGGAAGCGGTGATGCTGACGTTTTTGGGCGGAGCGGCGGGCATAGGATTGGGTTGGGTTATGGCATTTCTGGTTTCGCAGTTTGCCGGTATCGCCACCAGCGTTTCCATTCAGTCAATTTTTCTTGCCTTCGGGGTATCCGCGGCCATTGGAATTATTTTCGGATATTACCCGGCAAGAAGAGCCGCTTCGCTCAATCCCATAGAAGCGCTTCGCTATGAATAAGATACCAATTGTCTAATAGTCATTCTGAGCGATAGCGAAGGATCTTTAGATTCTTCTGATATATCCTCAGGACGCTTGTTAAAATGAATAAAACATTATTATTGAGTATTATGGCTGTTGTGGTTGTGGTCGGCGGAGGCGCGTTTTACGGAGGTATGAAATATGCCCAGAGCAGAAATCCCCGTGGACAATTCTCTCGCGCGGATTTACAAAATCTTTCTTCTGAAGAACGCCAACAGCGGCTTCAGGAACTTGGTGTAAATGGCGGAGCTGGATTTCGCGGCGGAGCGGGCGGCGGCCAAAGGGGCGGAGGTGGATTTACCTCCGGAGAAATCATCTCCAAAGACGACAAGTCAGTTACCATCAAGCTCCGAGACGGCGGCTCGAAGATTATATTTTTCTCCGATTCTACGGAAATTTCAAAGTCGGCTGAAGGAACTTCAAGCGATCTTGAGGTCGGTAAAAGTATAACGGTAAACGGCGTCGCCAATTCCGACGGAAGCGTAACCGCCGAGACGATTCAGCTGTGAAATTAAGATAAATAAGTATATTAATGCCGGCGCTTTCCATTTTAATTCTATCGCTCTATAATTAGGTAATGGCGCATGAACACATAAAGCATCATATTTCAAGCAAACACTGTAGCCGGTGCGGGGGAGAAGGCGAGGGTATGAAATGCCCGAAATGCGGCAAGTCCTCGGGCCATTATGACCCGTTTCATTGGAAAGAATGCCCGGGAGGAGGAAAATTGCGGGTAAAATGCAAAAAATGCGGGGAGGCGGAAAATAACTGCAAATGTTGATTAGAATATTTCTGTGGATAGCGTATCGTACAAAGCCGCCGGATTTGGAGTAGAATGGAAAGTGCTGTTATGGAGGAGCTAAATTTATCATTAACACAACCGCCTGATTTTTCTGCCGAGTCCGTCTCGTCCGGCAGTTTTCCGAAAAATATCAAAAGATGGGAGATATTCGCCGGTCTGGCCGCCCTCTTGGCTGTGGGCGGTATTTTAATTTATTTTGGCGTGCCCTCTCGAAATCTTCTGCCCAGGCGTGAATATAGCCAGACCTTTATTTTAGTCCAGGATAAAATTTCGCAAAGCGCCGCTATTGCAATCAGTTTGCCAACCGGCATTTTCATCAGCACGGCTGAGGCCAAGGATAAAATTTCCTTTGAGCCGGATCTTAAGGGGGAGTGGATATACGGGGAAGATGACCGGGAATTGATATTCCATCCCAAGTCAAAGTTGGAACTGGGAAAATATTATACTGTGGCTTTGGAGGATGGAGAAGCCAAGATGCAGAAAGATTTCTACGTGGATGAAGATCCAAGAGTGATTTCTGTATTTCCGCGCTCGGATTCCGAGGCTCCGGAAAAATCCGCTGTAACCATAGTATTTAACCGGCCCATGGTTCCTCTTACCACCCTGGATGTTCTTTCGGAAAAAGACATTCCGATTGAGATTTCCCCTGCGACCCCCGGCAAATTTAAATGGATTACCACGAGAAATTTGCAATTCATTCCGGAGAAGCGCCTGTTCCGGTCAACCAGCTATACCATAAAGGTAAAAGACGGATTCGTATCCATGGACGGTTTGGCTGTTCCCGGATTTGCGCATAAATTTACTACACGTCCTTTAAGATATGAAGGGGATAGAATCCATCATGATGGCGTGACGCTTTATAGCGAGCCGATACGCCTCCGTTTTAACCAGCCGGCGGATTTGGAAAGAACTGGGCCGGCAATCAGGGTTGTAAAGACCAAAAACAACGAGAATGTTCCGCTTCTAATAGAATATGGCCACCGTCGCGTATATGATAAGTCCTCGCAAAAAACAAATGAATTTCTGGATAAATCCGTACTTGAAATTTATGGAGCTGCCGATCGTCATGGAAGAAAAAAATTCTGGGATTTTGACACGGCTTATCAGATTACTATTGCTCGCGCATTTCCCGGCGAAGGGGACATTGATTTGACCGAAACCCGGACCGCGGTTTTTCAGGTGCCGGAAATCATTGCCGGAATGGAAGCCGATTCACCCCGTTCAAAATATGTTGAGCCGGGACTTTTTGATCCGGAAGGAAAACTATGGGTGAATTTCCACGAGGAGATTGATAAAGATAATTCAAGCATTAAGGCGGAAAATCTCCAGGAAATAGGATACGGAGAAAAGTGCCGTACAGATGAAGAGGGAAATGAAATACGTTTGGGTAACGAATGTGAGAAAGAACCGAACAAAAATAAACTCTATCTTAAATTCAGTTCGGACGGCTTGGGGAGATCACAAGAGATTTCCGTTGAATTTCGAAAAATTTTCAACACCTCTGGACTTCAACTCAATGCCGAAACCATGATCAAAACCATTACGACTTATCCGGAATTGCGTATTATCCGCACGGTTCCGGCTGGCGGCAGTCAGGCGGGAAAATTGACTGAACTTAAAATTTGCGCCACAAATCCTTTGACGCCGGCCACCGAAGACAATTTTTATGATCAAGTAAAATCAAATATCAGCGTTGGCAAATGGAATTGGCATGATCCCTTTCGCATCGGAGCGGGTTTTAGGGATACGCCTTGCGCCCCGGGAGAGTTTGAAAACACCCTTCGTTACGGCCTGATCCCGGAAAGTTTTTATAGCCTAGCCCTGAATGTCAGGGATGATTTTGGACAGGCGGCCGAGAACAAGTTTGAATTTACGAGCGAGAAAATTCCGCAGATTTATCGCAGATTTAATCATCTGCAAAAGATGTACAATGTTACATCCCCCGAGCGCACTAAACTTACTTATGCGGTTGAAAATCTGGAATACGTGAATCTGCATATTTGCCAGACCGACGCTTTGACAATGCTGAATTATCTCGTATTCGATAATCGGCCGGAGGCAACCACTCCGGGCGAAGGCCTCCCGTGTATTAAAACCATTTCCAAGCGGATAGAACTTCCCAAGAAATACTGGACTAAAAATTATTTTCAGGTTAATTTACGGGATTTTGTAGTAAATCCCCTGGGGCATTATATTTTATCCTTCAGTCATCCGGAATATCGCGCGGAACGGTATGATTATAGAAGCCAGCGCTACATTTCCGGCGAGCCGATCTATGAGCGGACATTTATTACGGTTACAAATTTGGCGGTACAGGAAAAAAAGATTGAAAGGGAGGAGACATATGATCAATTCTCTTCGGTAACGCAGGCCGCTTTGTCTAGATCCGGCGGAAACCTTTATTGGGTAACTCAATTCGGAAGTCTTGATCCGGTCTTTGGGGCGCGGGTGGATGTTTATAAAGAAGGCAGGGAGCGTGCGATGTCCGGGTTTACCGATACAAACGGCGTGGCCAGAACCAATGCGGTTTCCAATTCCTTGGCGGCCATTGTATCCAAAGGGGACGACAGCACTCTTGTTTCGAGTGAATTCGATAAATTTCAGTGGGCATATCCGGCGCGGTCTGCTGAAAAAACCTATATATACACGGATCGCCCGATTTATCGCCCGGGACAGGAGGTTTTTATAAAAGGACTTTATCGCATTGGTTATGACGGGGATTATGAAATTTTCCGCGAAAAAAAAGCTAACCTTGAGGTGTTTAACAGCAAAAACGAATCCGTGTTCAAGGAAAATCTGGATATTAATGAATACGGGACATTCAATGCAAGTTTCCGGCTGGATATGAAAGCGCCGCTCGGCACCTATCGTATTCAGGCCCTCGGCGGAATCGCATATATAGATGTTGAAGAATATGCGCCTGCTCCTTTCAAATTTGAGATAACCAGCCCCAAGGAAGAATATATTGCAGGCGATACGCTTGCGCTTGGTTTAGATGCGAATTATTATTTTGGCGTTCCTTTGGAGGGCGGCGAGGTGCAGTATTCTATTCTGGCGCAAGATTATTATTTTGACAGGTATAACGACGGCTATTTCCAATTCGGATCCGGGTGGTACTACTCGCAAGACGCGCGATATGGGGATAAGTTCATTTTGCGCGGGAAAACAGCCTTGGATTCAAAAGGCAAGGCCAAGATCGAACAAAAAATTGATTTTGACAAGTTTTTCAGAGAGGAAGAACGGAACACAAGTAAAATCTTTGTGGTAAATATCACGATTAAAAATACGACCGGACAGTCGGTTTCCAGGCAAAAATCATTTATTGTGCACAGGGGCGAAATTTATCTCGGGGTTAATTTGCCGGACAGATATTTTGCCAGGGGTGATCCTAATAAGCTTATGATAAAGTCAGTTAATACGAAGGGAAAAGAAATTTCAGTAGGAAATATTTCGGTTGAAATTAACAAAATCAAATGGGAGTCATTCAAACGCCAGGAAGTGGATGGACGCTACTATTGGCAATCCGAGAAGAAAAAAGAATTTATCCGGCAATTTACCGTGAAGACGGATTCCAGAGGAAATTATGGTCAGGATTTAAGTTTAGACCAGGAAGGAGAGTTTGAGGTTTTGGTGTACTCAACAGACAGCCGCGGGAATAAAGTAAGCTCGCTCATGGATTTTTATGTATACGGCTCGGGACAAGTCACCATCCGTCCTACTAATAACGAAGCGCTGGATTTGGCAGTTGATAAAAATCAGGTGAATGTCGGCGAGAGCATTCCGATTGTCATAAAATCCCCGTTTGCGCGCGCCAAGGCCCTGATTACAGTTGAGCGCGGAAAGATTTTTGAATATTCCATCGTTGACGTTGACCGGAATCTTAAGGATTTCATTTTTAACGTGAAAGAGGAATATATTCCCAATGTGTATTTATCGGTGCTTCTGCTGTCTCCGCGGCCGGAAGTAAAGTATGGGCAGATTAATTTTTCGGTAAACACCAAGGAAAAGGAAATAAATATTTCCGTAAAATCCCATAAAAATCACTATCTCCCTGGGGAGGAAGTCAAATTATCGGTAGAAACAAAAGATTCCAGGAATCAGCCGGTTGAAACCGAAGTATCAATCGCCGTGGCGGATGTCAGCGTTTTGGCGCTTAAAGGAAATCCAAAGAAAAATCCGGCAGCGTTTTTCTACGCCGGACTTCCGTTAAGCGTGGTTACGGCTTCCAACGTAAAAAACATTCTTTATGAAGCGGAAATCCCGCTCGGAACCAAAGGCGGCGGCGGGCTTGAACCGGAGGATCTGGCCAAGAAAAAGAGGGGCGAATTTAAAGATACCGCATTTTGGCGCGGCGTGGTCAGAACCGGTACCGATGGCCGGGCGGAGGTCTCATTTGTTCTGCCGGATAACTTGACTACCTGGCAAACCGAGGTTTTGGGCATAACCCGTGATACCAAAGTTGGAGTAGGATATCAGGAATTTGTCGCCAGAAAAGAACTGATGGTTACTCCGCTTCGTCCGCGTTTTATAATCCCTGGAGATGAATTTATGATCGGCGCCAAAATTTTTAACCAAACCGGGGAGACGCAAAAACTCGATGTTTCGATTATAAGTCCAACCCTGGAGTTCGGCGGCGGGAATAAACGCTCGGTAAAATTGAATGCCGGGGATACGGAAACAGTTTATTTTACGGCCAAAGCCCCGGAGTTTATTCAGGATGGAGCGCATGCCTTTACGGTTTCGGCAAAAAATAATACTTATGACGATACGGTGGAGAATTCCATTGCCACTAAAAGAAATGATACTTATGAGGCGGTCTCCACCGCCTACTTTACGGCGGATCCCAAAGCCCGCGAATACGTTTTCCTTCCGGAAAATATTGTGAAAGACAAAGGCGGGGTGGAGGTAAAAACAAGCGCGACTTTAGCGGTGTTTTTGTCGGACGCGCTAAATTATCTCACGGCGTTTCCTTACGGCTGTTCGGAGCAGATTGCCAGCAAGTTAAGCTCCATTGCCATTGTCAAAAGAGGGCTTGATCTAAAAAATGTCGGCGATAAGTTTACGCTAAAAGACATAGAATTTGAGGGACAAAAATATACCATAGATGACGTGGTGGAAATCGGACTGACCAGGATTTATGCCAATCAATCGTCTGCCGGAGGATTTGCCTATTATCCGAATTTACAACCCAATTTTCATCTTACTCTGCATATAGTCAATACCCTGGAGGATTTGCGGCGCGCTGGATATTCAATTAATCAATCTATTCTGGATAGAGCGGCCCAGTATCTTTATAACCAGATTGTTTCCGATTACCGTCTGAATCAGGATAAAAATCTGGTGATACTTACCGCCTATACTATCGGACGATTGCCCGGATATCGGGCGGAAAATAATACGCTGGCCGGAAAGATCAATGAGATTATAAACGACAAAAAATTCATACGCGAAGACATCTCTAACATTGCGTTGGCTCATCTTGCCATACTTCTGACCAAAGGATATGCGGCAGCAGTTAGGAATGAAGTTTTTACGATCCTGGAAAATAGAATTACTATTGACGGTCGGGGCGCGTTCCTGGTCCAGCCCAAAAACCAATGGCTCTGGGATTATTATGAGACACCGGTGAAAGATACCGCTCTCCTGCTTAAGGCCTTGGTGGCGGACCGGAGGCAAAACCCGGTTATAGATAAGGTACTGCGCTGGATTCTTCGGTCCCGCGCTAAAGACGGCGCCTGGGGGTCAACTAACAATACAGTGTCAGTCATAGACGCGCTTACTGATTTTCTGGAATGGAAGCGGGAAACCGAATCCGAATTCATGCTCTCTCTGGATCTTAACGGCACGGAAAAAATGAAATACGTCTTTGATAAAGATACGATTCTGAATACCTTTGAAACATTTTTGCCTACTAAAGATTTTAACATCAATACGATGAATATCCTCGATTTCCGGAAAAATAATCGGAATAATCTGGCCAATACATTTTATTATGATATGCTTCTGAAATATTTCCTGCCGATTGATGTGATTCCTCCACGCGATGAGGGTTTTGCGATATCCCGCGAGTTTTATCGCCTGGATGATGAGGAAAATATCGGCCCTCTTGCCGAGGCCAAAGTGGGGGACGTGCTTAAAGGGCATCTCACGATCGTGGTTCCCAAAGATAGGAATTTTGTTTCCATTGAGGACTTTATTCCTGCCGGAATGGAAATTGTTAATTTAAAACTTGCCACGGAAGATCAATCATTGCGCGGGCCAAAGCAGGAGAACCCTTATTTCCAGGATTATTTTGACGGGGGACGCGGAGCAAAAGAGGTGGATAATACGTTTACTCAAACTTTTTATTCCCCGAGCGAAGTCGAGGGGTTACCTTATCTAAAGCCAAAAAATTATCCTTCGACAAGTTCAGGAAATAACCTTTTGGCAATTATTAAATTGTCGTTTAATAATTCATGGAGAAATTTGGCAGCCATGCTTTCTTTTAGCGGTTTCGGCATAGATGCTGAATTAGATGACGATGAATATAGTCCCAAGGAGCGAAATAAGCCGTTATTTGCGGATGCGGAAGAATCGCATGACGATCGGCTGTTTCTGTTTAAAGAACGGCTCCAGGCAGGCGTGTACGAGTTTGACTATTTTGTACGAGCATTAATCCCCGGCAAGTACCATCATTTGCCGGCGGTGGCCAGCGAAATGTATTTCCCGGAAAATTTCGGAAGAACCCGGGGAGAGTATTTCATTATCAGTAATCCTTAATAAATATGTGTATAAGTGATTTTAGGCGTTTGGTCGCCCGCGGTATAAAATAGATTTATGGATCAAGAAACCACTTCTAAAATTAAAAAATCCGGTGGAAGGATTTTAGCCATTATCGGGGCTCTTACCATTCTGGGTATAATTGGATCTATTTTTCTCGCAGGTTTAAATAATGCTAGGCAAAAGTCATCTCTACCTAGTTTTACTACTGGGAGCATAAGTAATCTGATCGGCAGTAGCGGATTTACTACACAATTTTTTGGAGCCGCGAATGAACTCATGGTTCCGTCGGGTGTTTCGTCAAAAAATACTGACGTATCCGATGGCGCGTTGACGCAAAGAAAAATCGTTAAAAACGGGTCGCTTTCACTCTTGGTTAAAAAAGCAGAAGAAGTTGCTTCGGATATTCGGGCGCTCGCAGCGCGTCTGAACGGTTTTATATCCGACTCGCGCATTTATGAGACATCGGCCGGAATAAAATCCGGAAGCGTTACTTTGCGAATTCCCGCTGATCGTTTTGACGAAGCTCTGACTGAAATTAAAAAATTAGCCGTAAAGGTGGAAAGCGAAAATATCAATGCCCAGGACGTAACCGAGCAATTTATTGATTTAGAGGCGCGGTTGCGAAATTTTAAAAGGCAGGAAGAGCAATATATAGAGATTCTTAAACGCGCTAATTCCGTTCAAGATGTACTGAGTGTTACTCAACAATTGACAAGTATCAGGGGACAGATTGAGCAGATTGAGGGCCAGCTTCAATATCTTAGCCGTCAAGTTGATATGTCGGTAATTACCGTTGCGCTTATAGCCGAGGCAGATGTGGAGGTTTTTGGAATCCGCTGGCGTCCGTTGTATGTCTTGAAACAGTCACTGCGCAGCATGTTCGGGGGACTTACCAGTTATGTAGATGCTATGATATGGTTTGTCCTATACCTGCCGGTTATAATATTATGGCTTGCAACCGGCGCGATTATTGTTATTGTCGGCTGGAAAGTAGTGAAATGGATGAAACAGAAATTTTTTTCCTCTGGAAAACTTCCGTAATTATTAACATTTTACTCTTCTCTTGAAATGCGGATTAAAATCCGCATTTCTTTTTGGGTAAGCGGATTTTCGGCCCGGATAACATAATAACCTTCCTGTTGCGGTTGCCAGGTGGTTTCTTTTCCGGCGCCCAGAAAAAAATTATCTATATACCAATTGACCGTCTCATCAGCCAGCAGGGGAATGACGGTATTTTTTTCAAGAAGCATTTGATCCCCGTCATGAGGGCGCAGGATCATTTTCCGAAAGCCGTCTTTTATTATATAGCGGATTTTTTCGTAATTATCCCCTTTAAGTCCATACTCTATGGTTCCGGATTCAGTAAATTCTTTTAGGGAATCAAAATGAAAAGGCGCTTTCTGGTTGTAGGAAGAATTTAATAAAACCTCCATAACTTCATGCCAGATTTTTCCGGCGCCGGTTTGCCCCGAAATTACCTGCATCGGGGTGTTATCGCTGTTCCCGAGCCAGACCCCTACCAGAAAATCAGGCGTATATCCGATTGTCCAGCTATCATGAAAATCGCGCGAGGTTCCGGTTTTCAGGGCATAATTATTAGAACCGAGAGTGAGATTGGATTTCATCCCGAATTGATCAACCGCGGTTTCTCTATCCGAAAGAATTTTATTAATAAGTTGGGCAAATTCTTTTTTAGTAACAAGTTTTTCTTCAGAGATTTCCGGACCCATCGGAGTTGCCAGAAATCCTGGCGTATCCAGGACTATTTTAAACGGTTTTAAGATCCCTTCGTTCGGAAAAATGGTGAAATAGTGCGCAAGCGTTAGAAGATCCATTTCCAGAGCCCCTAAAGCAATTCCGAGTTCATAATTTTCCAGGGGCTGGATGGATTTGAAGCCCAGAGAATTTCTAAAAAAGTCATACATTTCTTCAAGCCCTGTAAACTCAAGAACTTTTACGCTTGGCACATTCAAACTATTGGAAAGAGCTTGATGAAGGGTTACGGTGCCCCGGTATTCGCCGTCATAATTTTTCGGATAAAATGCAAATCCGGTTCCGATCCGGTATGCGTATTCCTGATCCTCCACCAAGGAATAAGGGCGGGCTCCTTTGGCAAACGCATTGAGGTAGATGAAGGGTTTGGCGGTAGATCCGATGGGCCGCGCCCGCAGTGCCATGTTAATTTGGGCTCCTTCGGCAGGAGAATTTGGATCCGGAGATCCTACGATTGAAAGCAATTCATTCTCGGGAAGTTTGATTACGACAACTGCTCCGTTATCAACATTGGCAAATGACGCAAGGTTTAAATTCCAGGCGAGTATTTCACGGATTGTTTCCGTGAGCGTGCTGTCAATCGTGAGTTCACAGTAAGCGGCGCAGTCAATTCCCAGGGCATTTATTTCAAAAGACGCTGTGTCTTTTCGGGGATTGGCTGTATTTTTGGCTCTTTCAGTCCCGGATGATTTTTTGTCAAAGTTAATTCCCAAAACACCCGCTAAATAGGGCAAGATTTTTTTGTTTTGCAAGCTTCCCGGATAGCGGCCGGAAGGGTAATTCAGCGTTGCCAGGAGTTCAAGAATTTCTTGGTCAGTTAGCGATTCCGGGTCTTTAGCGAAATAAAATAAACTTGCCTCCCCCAGGCCTTGGGCCTGGTTCCCGAAATACGCCGAATTTATATACATGCGGAGAATTTCCTTTTTGGACGCATGAAGCTCGAGCGATAAGGCATAAATTGATTCTATAATTTTGTTTTTAAGGGAGCGCCGATTCTCATTGCCCAGAAGAATTTTTACCAGTTGCTGGGAGATTGTGCTTGATCCGCGGAGTTTCCCGGCGGTGAGAAAGGACGCTATGTCGCGCAATAGGCTGAAGGGATTCATGCCCGGATGATAATAGAAAAATCTATCTTCTTTTTTCAGCAAAAGGTCTTTAAATTTTTCCGGCACGTCCTCGTTTTTCTTTGCGTAATAACCTTTGGCGTTGGGTTTGAGTTCAATAATTTTTCCATTTCTATCTTTAACTACAGGGGATTCTAACTGCCTATAAATGGTTTTAAGATGATTTGCTGGCGGATAAGTAAAAAGATAAACGCTGGCCAGGATAATCAGTATCGCGGACGCGATGGCGCGGCTTTGTTTTTGCCGCAATCTTGTTATAAAATCCGGAACCGGAGTTTGCATATTTTTAGAATACCATGGTGTAAACTTTTTAAGAACCCAAATTTTTATGGAAGAATCAACCCCCCAAATAGCCGGAGGGCTGTTTTTGGGCTTGATTTGACTTCGCCTGCACGCGGGCATATTATTAGGATAATGAAGATTTTCTTTGCCGGATTAATAATTTTAAGCGTAATCGGTGTTGCCGGTGCCGGGGTATTGGCTATGTATCATGGTTCGGGCCATAGCGACTGTATTGCCATTGCCGCCAAAAGGATTGATTGCCCGCAGGATTTAGGAGTGCTTGGTTCTTTGAATTTCCACATAGATATTTTTAAAAGTCTTTCAACCGCAACTTTTGTAGAGAGTGCGCTTATTAGTTCACTAACCGCGCTTTGGGCGATTATTCTGGTATTCTGGTTTTACTGGAGGAAGGGATTTAAGTTTGATCCGATGTTAATTGGAATTTTCTCTAACTATGGATTATCCATGCCAGCTGTTCCGTTTCAATATAAATTTATACATTGGCTGACATTGCATGAAAATAGTCCCTCTGTTTTTTAAGGCGTGGATGTAAATCCATTTGTCGAATGGGTTTTATGTCGCGCGTCTTTGCAAACCCTTTTGAATAGGGATTTTTTATTATTTTTTTAATTTCTATCAATATTATGGGCAAAAAAACAATAATTATAAGCGCGGCGGCAATTATTATCGGCGGATTTCTTCTTTTCACCGCGGGGGGGAAACGTCCTGATATAAATTTAGCCACAACTCTTGATATA
>Ga0209211_10006363_pt1 | contig 17124 bp, 18 predicted proteins | sample RifGroA2_FD_183992 | JGI IMG/M metagenome (GOLD analysis project Ga0209211, IMG submission 183992) | Groundwater microbial communities from Rifle, Colorado, USA - Groundwater A2 (SPAdes) (version 2) | ecosystem: Environmental > Aquatic > Deep subsurface > Groundwater | place: Rifle, Colorado... | reverse complement strand
AGGTGTAGTCGAATATGCGCAAGCCCATGGAGGAGAAAAATTCCCTGAAAAACGCCGCTCCCTGCCGGTCGGACTCGCGGATTATCACCGCGTTTTCCTCCTTCAGCATTTCCATGTCGGTGAAGGTCGGCCCGAACATGGGGTGGACGGACACGAACCTTCTTTTGCAGCTTGCGTAGAACTGGGGCAGGCCCCCTTTGACCGAGGCCACGTCCGCAATCATGCAGCCTTGGGGCAGGTGCGGCATCGCCCATTCGAACGCTTCTGCCGTCCTTTCTATGCTCACCGCGTTCACCAGAAGCTCCGGGGAAAAAGCGGCAAGCTCGCTTGCGCTGCCAAGAGGCTTTACGCGCGGCATGCCGCGGGCCTTGAAGGGGTCGAGGTCGAATGCGCCGACCTCGTGGTTTTGCGCAAGATGGCGCGCCAGCCAGGAGCCCATCTTTCCTGCGCCGATTATCGCAATTCTCATGATTCCACCTGCCCTGCCTCCTCATAGCATCCCAGGAACTTGTACATTGCCGTCTCCTTTTTCACCTTCTCAAGCGCATCAATGACTGTCCCGTCAGAATCCGAGCCCTGGAAGTCGAGCAGGAAGGCGTATTTCCGGGGCTCGCTCCTTATTGGCCTTGATTCTATGCGCGTGAGGTTCAGCGAAGCGGATTTGAAGATGCTGAGGACCGAGAAGAGCGAGCCTGCCTTGTGGGAGGTGGCAAACGCTATGGAGCACTTGTTGCCAGCCTTGCTGTTTTTCTCCCTTGCCAGCGCCACGAAGCGGGTGGTGTTGGACTGGTGGTCCTCGATGTTCTCCTTCACCACTTCGAGGCCGTAAAGCTTGGCGCACAGGCGGCTGGCTATTGCGCCTGCAGCCCGCGGCCGCTCCTCGGAAAGCATCATGGCTGCGCCCGCGGTGTCATAGAACGGCCTTGCCTCCAGGCGGTTCCTTTCGATGAAACCCCTGCACTGCGCAAGGGCCTGCGGATGGGAATAGACCGCCTTTATCTCCCGGTAGTCCGAGTCGTGCAGAGCAAGCAGGCAGTGGTGGACGGGCACGTAGGCCTCTGCGGCTATGGTAAGGTCGGACTCAAGAAGCAGGTCGTTTACCTGCGTCACTGCGCCCTCGAGGGAATTTTCCACCGGCACCACGCCAAAGTCAAAGTGCCCTGCTTTCACCCCTGAGAAAACATCGGCGAACTCGGGGCAGGAGATCGGGACTGCAGAAGGGTCGACAATGCCTGCTGCCATCTCGCTATAGGCGCCGTGCTCGCCCTGGAAGGCGGCAAGCTTCAGGTTCTGCTCCTGCAGCTTTTTTGAATCGGAAATGAGCCCGGAGAATACCCTCTCGGTCGCTTCAGGGCGGAGAATCCCGCCCGAGAGCTTCCTTGCCCTCGCAAGCACCTCCTCCTCCCGCGCTTTGTCATGCACTCCGCCCTTGAGCCTTGCGGTGAGCAGGCTGGTTTCCATCCTGGCGGAAAGAAGCTTCACTATCCTGTCGTCTATCCTGTCAAGCCTGGCGCGCATTTCCTCGAGTTTCATGTTTTCCCCCCTTTCTTCCCGCGTTCATGCGCAAGCAGCACGTCGGCAATGGCGAATGCCGCCATGTTTTCCACCACCGGCACAGCCCGTATGGCTATGCAGGGGTCGTGCCTGCCTGCAATCCTGAGGGTGGTTTCCCTCATGGTTTTCAGATCAACCGACTGCTGCGGCTTGAAGATGCTCGAGGTCGGCTTGAACGCTATCCTGAACACCACTGGCATGCCGTTCGTGAGCCCCCCGAGTATCCCCCCTGAGTTGTTGGTGCGCGTCACCACTTTTCCTTCGCGGATTGCGAATTCATCGTTGTTCTGCGAGCCGCGGAGCGCGGAGCCTGCAAACCCAGAGCCGAACTCTATCCCCTTTGCCGCTGGTATCCCGAATGCCGCCTTTGCAATGGCGCTTTCAATCGAGCCGAACATGGGCTGCCCGATTCCTGGCGCAAGGCCGGTTATCCTGCACTCCACCACCCCGCCCACAGAATCCCCCTCGTCCCTTGCGCGCTCCACCTCGGAAACCATGCCTTGCACGGACTCCGTCGCAGCGGTGCGCACAGGATTGGAATACGTGTTTTTCACTATTTCCTCCTCGCTTACCTCCCGCCCGATTTCCACCTTGCCGATGCTTTTTGCGAATGCCTGCGTGCGCACGCCCTTTTGCAGGAGGTATTTTTTCGCAATGGCTCCGGCTATCACGAACGCCACTGTCATCCTGCCTGAGAAAAAGCCGCCGCCAGGCTCTGCTGCGCCGTACTTTACCATTGAAGGGTAGTCCGCATGCCCTGGGCGCGGGGTGGTCCGAAGATTGCCGTAGTGCTCCGGTAGCGCATCCTTGTTCTTCACGCTGCAGGCGATTTTCCCCCCTGTGGTCTTCCCGCCTTTTATGCCTGATTCTATTTCCACTGCGTCCTCCTCCTTCCTTCCGCTTGTCAGGGGGCTCTGCCCGGGCCTTCTCCTGTCAAGCTGCTCCTGTATTTCGGCCGCGCTTGCCGCCACCCCTGCAGGGCAGCCCTCTATTTCCACGCCCACGCTTTTGCCGTGGCTGCTGCCAAGCACGCGCACCACGAATTCCTCGCCGAATGAAAACGGGTCGGCACGCGCACCCTTCCTTGCCTTCAGCACTGCGTTTGAATCGCCCTTCTCCATATTCATGCCCCCAGCCTCCCCAGCTCCTCAAAAAAGCCGGGGAATGATTTTGAAACGCATTCATGCTTATTTATCCTTGCCCCATCCTCAGAGCCCAGTGCCGCAATTGCGCAGGCCATTGCTATGCGGTGGTCTCCGTGCGGGTCCACCTTCCCGCCGCGCAGCTTTCCTCCCCTTATTTCCATTGCGTCGCCCTTTACCCTGATGCTCGCGCCCATGCTGCCAAGCTCGGAAACAAGCGAAGACGCCCGGTCGCTTTCCTTGCCCTTCAGCCTGCCTGCGCCCAAAATCCTGCTCTTGCCCCTGCAATAGCAAGCCAGCGCAGCAAGCGGGGGGAAAAGGTCAGGGCAGTCGGTCGCGTCAAAACGAAAAGCGCGCAGGTCGCCCCTCTCGGCGCTGACCGCATTCCCGGAAACCTTCACCAGCGCGCCTGCTTTGCGCAGCGCCTCCAGTATCTTCCTGTCCGCCTGCAGGGAATCCGCGCGCAGGCCTGTTACGCTTGCCCTTCCTGCAATCGCGCCAGCCGCCAGCAAGAAGGAGGCGCCTGACCAGTCCCCCTCAACCTCGTAATTCGTGTGCCTGTAGCGCTGCTTGCCCTCGATTCCGAACCGCCCAAGCTGCCTGTCAGCCCCCACAGTGCAGCCGAACTTTTCCAAAAGCCCGATTGTCATCCGGACGTACGGCCTGCTTTTGAGGCCGGATGCAGCCACGCGCGAATCTTCCCTGCAAAGCGGAAGCGCCATCAGAAGGCCGGTAAGGAATTGCGAGGACTGCGAGCAATCAACGGTTATTTCCCCCCCGTGAAGCGGGCCTTTCACCACTACCGGCGGAAACCCGCCGCGCGTGCTGCAGCTTGCGCCAAGCAGCCGCAACGGTCCTTCCATGAAACCGGCAGGCCTTTTTTTGAGCGAGCCCTTTGCCCGAAGGCTGAGCTCATTGCCGAAAAGCGCGGCTATGGGGCTGAACATGCGCATGCACAGGCCGGACTCCCCGCAGTCAAGCGCGCAGCCCACCGGTTTTCCTCCCCCGGCAATCGCCACCCTGTCGCCCTTTACCGTGACTTTTGCGCCAATCGCCTCCGCGCACCTGATGGAACTTAGCGCATCCTCGCAGAAGCTTGGATTGGAAATAACGCTTTTGCCTTCAGCAAGCGCTGCCGCTGCCACCGCGCGCTGCATCATGCTTTTCGAGGCAGGCGCGCTTGCGGTTCCGTCTATTTCAGAAGGCATGACTGATTCCATTATTCATCCTCTCCTGTCATATGCCTGAGCCGCGCTTTCAGCGGCCATGGCTGATTTCATCCATTATCCCCTCAGCTATTTCCGAAGGCTTCCTGCCTCCGGCCTGCACAGTAAGGTCTGATGCCTGGGCGTAGAGTGGCAGTCTTGCCCTCATTACCCTGCGCGCAAGCTGCAGACGGTTTTTCACGTTGTATAGCGGCCTGGTGATGTCCCCCCTGATTCTCCGCAGGCTTTCCTCAGGCGTTGCCCAGAGCCAGGCAACCACGCAGCTTCTGCGGAGCATTGCAACGTTTTGCCGGTCCAGCACCGCTCCGCCCCCGCAGGAAATCACGCATCTTTTCAGGCTGCAGGCCTCTGCAATGGCTTCCCTCTCAAGCCTTCGGAAATAAGCCTCGCCATGCTTTCGGAATATCTCCCCTATGCTCATGCCCTGTTTTCTCTCCACCATTGCGTCGGTTTCCACTGCCCTCATGCCTGAAATTCTGGCGATTTCCCCGGCAGTGGTGCTTTTGCCGCTGCCCATCATGCCCACCAGCGCAATGCTTCCCCCCAGCTTGCGGCTCCTTGCAGCAAAGGCGCTGTCAACCGCCTTGCGCATGGCAGCTTCCGGAGCCTTTCTTCCGCTGAAGAGCTTGAATGCAGCCAAGCCCTGGCAGAGCAGCCACTCCTGCGGCCCAAGCACCTTGCAGCCCTTCCTGTTTGCGTCTGACATCAGCGCGGTTTTCCTGGCGTAATGCGCATCCAGTATTGCCATCCCTTTCCGAAGCATGGAGGCAGGAACCAGCCTCTTGTGCGTGCTTACCGTGGAAACCAGGATGCCTGCGTCCGAAAGCGCTGCCGAAAGCTCTTTTTTTTCCAGTCCGCAGCTTGCGCAGCCGAATTCCCTTGCAAGTTTTTCAGCCTTGTGCCTGGTGCGGTTGGCTATGGTAACGCTTGCACCCGCCTTGCGCAGGGCGAACGCAGCTGCCCTGGCAGCCCCTCCGGCGCCAATAACCACCGCGCGCTTTTTGGAAATCCGCACGCCGTTTTGTTCAAGTGCCAGCCGCACGCCGTCCACGTCGGTATTGAAGCCCGAAAGCACCCTCCTTCCGATCAGCACAGTATTGACCGCGCCTGTTGCGCGGGCATTGGGATCCAGCGCTTTGCAGAGCCCGAACACTTCCTCCTTGAATGGCGCCGTGACACTCAACCCGCTTATGCCCATCTGCCTTGCTGTTGCTATTGCCTCGCTTCCGCTGCCGGCAGATAGCCTGATGTAGGCTGCACTGATGCCCAGGGAGGCAAATCCGGCATTGTGCACCTGCGGGCTGATGCTGTGCAGCACTGGCTTTCCGGCGACTGCGAACAGCTGGAACTCAGACATTTCCAAACTCCTCCATGAGCTTCTTGAGCTCCTCCTTGGCCATCTGCCCCTCGGCAGTTTCCCTGCCCCTGGCCCTTGAGGCGTATGCAATCGCGCTTCCAAGAAGCGGGGCCATTGCCCTGACCAGCCTGCCTTTCTTCCCCATGCCGACCACTGCCAAGCGCTTGCCGCCCCCAAGCAGGCCCAGCAGCCGCGCGGCATCCGCCTCGGAATTGACCTTGCATGCGATCTTGGCTATGTCAGCGCCTGAATCAAAGCACCACTTGACGATCTGCTCAAGCTCGGCTGCAACAGGCGTCCTTTCAAAATTGTGGTAGGACACGATCACGCTGCAGCCTTTCTTTTTTGCCGCCTCCGCCACTCCCCTCACAGTATCCTCGGATGCGTCGACTTCAACATCCACAAAGGCAGCACCGGATGCGATCGCCCCAAGCAGCCTCCTTTTCCTCTCATCATCGCTTATGGCGCCAGGCCTGCAGGTCGCTATCGTAACTGGCGGCTTTCTGGAAAACAGCTCTTCCATGTCCTCCTTTCTTATCTCCATTTCCTCCAGGCGGATTTCAACGAACTCCTCGCCTGCCATTGCGGCAAGGCAAGCCTTTGCGGTTTTCTCCTTTATGCTAATGCAAATCATTGACAACAGCCTCCAGCTCGGAAAGACTCACCTTTTCAACCACTGCCTTGCCTATTCCTTCAAGCAGCACAAAATTGATGCCCTCCTCCTGCCTTTTCTTGTCCTTCCTGATGGCGTCAAGCGCTGAGGACGCATCCACTCCTGCACTGGTGGGCAGCCCCATCTTTTCAAGCAGCGAGAGCAGCCTTCCGGCATCCTTTTCTGAAAGCCTCCCCCTTGCCACTGAAAGCCTTGCTGCCGCGGCCATGCCTATGCTGATCGACTCCCCATGGGGCCTGCCAGTAACTTTTTCCACGGCATGGCCAAGGGTGTGGCCGAAATTAAGCTTTCTGCGCTCGCCCGACTCGTTTTCGTCCTCCTGCACCACCTTGACCTTTACCGCAAGCGCGCCGTGCACGCACTTTTCTATGGCAGTCCTCTTGAGCGCCATGGCTTCGGCATGATGGTCCTCAAGGTAGGAAAAGAGGGAGGCGTCCGCGATTGCCGCGCTTTTCACTATTTCCGAAAAGCCGTTGCGCAGCTCGGATTTTGGAAGGCCGGAGAGCGTGTCCAGGTCGCAAAGCACCAGCTCGGGCTGCCGGATGGTGCCGACCAGGTTCTTGTAGCCCTTGAAATTCACCCCGTTTTTCCCGCCAACCGCTGCATCTGCCTGCGCAAGGAGCGTGGTTGGCACAAGCGCGGTGCGGATGCCGCGGAGGTACGTGGCTGCCGCAAAACCGGCAACGTCGCACACAGCCCCTCCGCCAATCCCCACCAGAAGCGAGCCGCGCTCGAATTCCAGGGACAGCAGCCGCTCGTAAATCATGGAAACTGTTTCGAGCGCCTTTGCCTTCTCGCCAACCGGAACCTCGATGATTTCCCCTTTTGGGAACCTGGGGGCAAGCAGGTGCTTCACGTTTGAGTCGGTGACAGCCGCCACCTTGGGAGCGCTTGCATAGTCCCGGAGGTTTTCCAGCCTCTCGCCTACCAATATCTCGCAGCAGCCGGATTTTGCTTCAAGGGTAATCCTCCTCATTCCAATCCACCCACGAACTTGTGCACCGCGCGCGACTGTTTGGCAAGCTTGGCAAACTGCGCAGGGGTTAGCGCCTGTTCCTTGTCCGAGAGCGCCTCTGACGGGTTCCTGTGCACCTCTATCATGAGGCCGTCAGCGCCGCAGGCTGCAGCTGCCAGGCTCATCGGGGCGATGAGAGGCACCCTGCCTGTCCCGTGCGACGGGTCCACTATTATGGGAAGGTGGGTGAGCTCGCGCGCAGCAGGCACTGCCGATAGGTCCAGCGTGTTCCTGGTGTAATTCTCGAAAGTGCGGATGCCCCGCTCGCAGAGTATGACGTCCGGGTTGCCGTCGTTAAGTATGTACTCGGCGCAGTTCATCCACTCCTCCAGCGTGGAGTGCATGCCCCTCTTGAGAAGCACAGGCTTGTTAGCCTTTCCAACCTCGCGGAGAAGCGAGAAGTTCTGCATGTTGCGCGCGCCAATCTGCAGCACGTCGGCGTATTCGCACACCCAGGAAACGTCGCGCGTGTCAATCACTTCGGTGACGATCGGCAATCCGGTCTCCTCGCGTGCCTTTTCCAGTATTTTCAGGCCCTTCAGGCCCAGGCCCTGGAACGCGTAGGGCGAGGTCCGCGGCTTGAACGCGCCCCCCCGCAGCATGTCTGCTCCTGCCGCCTTGACCGCGTGCGCAGTCTCCAGCGTCTGTTCCTCGGACTCCACGCTGCAGGGGCCGGCAATTATGCTGAAGCCTGCGCCCACCTTGACGTTCCCCACCCTCACTACCGTCCTGCCGCTGCCAGTCTGCGCGGCCAGTTTTATGTTTTTCATGTTTTCAACCCCTCAAGCGATATTTTTTAACATAGCCATTTTAGCACCGGAAAAACCAGGAAAAGAAAAAGATGCCGTGGTTTTCCTAGTGGCTATAGCCGAAGCTAAAGAAGCCGGAATAGCTCCAGTTCTTCTCTTGCGCTTCGCCGTTAGCCACGAAAAACCCTCGATGTGGATGGTGTTGTGCAGCCCCACCTTTAAAATGCTTACCCCAGACACGCCCGTTTCATCTCCCGCGCGAATTTTGAAGCTGCCGCAAGCGCGCGCCTCTCGCCGATCAGTTTTCCACTGATGAACCGCGAGTACAGGTCAGCAAGGCGGCTGCCCACTATCACGCCGTCCGCGCCTGCCTGCTCAAATTCCCTTGCCTGCGCAGGAGAGGATATGCCAAAGCCCGCAGCCACCTTGACGCCCATCCTTTTTGCCCTCTTCACCAGCCTGATGGCGCGCGCATCCATCCTGCCCCTTGCTCCGGTGATGCCGACAACAGAAACAGCATAAAGGAACCCTTTTGTCCTTGCTGCAATTTTCCTCAGCCTGCCATCGCTGCAGTTGGGCGTGGCAAGCTGCACCAGGTCCAAGCCCGCTTTGCGGCAGGCTGCTGACAGTGGCCCGCACTCATCTATAGGAACGTCGGGCACAATCAAGCCCTGCGCCCCGGCTTTTTTCAGCTCAACGGCGAATTTTTCCTCGCCAAACGAAAATGGGATGTTGTAATACGTCATTGCCACGATGGGGACGCCGATGCCTTCTTTCCTAAGCTTGCCAATAATGCCGATGGCTTTTTTCGGCGTCATTCCAGCCACGAGCGCACGGGCAGAGGCCGCCTGCACTGACTTGCCATCTGCAATGGGGTCGGAAAAAGGGATGCCAAGCTCTATTGCGTCCGCGCCGTTTTGCGCCAGCGCCTTCGCAAGCTTGAGCGTGAACTCTGGATTAGGGTCTCCGCAGCAGACGTAGGGCATGAATGCCGCGCCCTTCGTTTTGCTGAACATTTGTGACAGCCTCATCGCTCTCCCTCTATTTTGCGGACGTGGTCAACATCCTTGTCGCCCCTTCCTGACAAATTGACTATGATTGATTTTCCCCTGCCCATCCCGCGCGCAAGCTTGAGGGCGAATGCCACCGCGTGGGCGGATTCAAGCGCTGGCACTATCCCCTCAAGCTCGGAAAGCAGGTGGAACGCGGATAGCGCCTCGCTGTCATCTGCCTCCGCGTACTTCACCCTTCCCTGCTCCATGAAAAGCGAATGCTGCGGGCCCACCGCAGGGTAGTCAAGGCCTGCGGAAACAGAGTGCGTATCAGCAATCTGGCCATGCCTGTCCTCGAGAAGGTAGGTCTTCATGCCATGAAGAACGCCTGGCTTTCCCTTGCCTGTCAGCCTTGCGGCGTGCCCGTTTCCGTCGCCGCCTGCCTCCACTCCGTACATTTTCACCTTTTCATTCAGGAAGGGGAAAAAGAGCCCTATTGCATTGCTGCCCCCGCCAACGCATGCCACCAGCGCATCGGGAACGCCGCCTTCTGCCGCGGCAAACTGCCCTTTCGCCTCCTTCCCTATGACAGACTGGAAGTCCCGCACCATCGCCGGGTAGGGGTGCGGCCCAAGCGCCGAGCCTATGAGGTAGTGCGTTGTTTCAAAACTTGCGGTATAGTCGCGCATGGCCTCGTTTATGGCGTCCTTGAGCGTGCGGCTGCCGCTTGCAACCTCGATCACGCGCGCGCCAAGAAGCTCCATCCTGTAAACGTTTGGCGCCTGCCTTGCGATATCAACGCTTCCCATGTACACGTCGCACTCCATGCCAAGAAGCGCGGCAGCGGTTGCAGTTGCCACCCCGTGCTGGCCTGCGCCGGTCTCAGCGATCAGCCTGCGTTTGCCGGACATCTTGGCAAGCAGGGCCTGGCCTATGGCGTTGTTTATCTTGTGCGCGCCGGTGTGGAGCAGGTCCTCGCGCTTGAGGTAGATTTTCGCCCCGCCCCCCCTTGCCGTGAGTTTTTTGGCAAGGTAAAGCGGCGTTGGCCTGCCTGCGTATGTTCTGAGCAGCCTGCCAAGCTCCTGGCGGAATTTGCGGCTTTTGCCAACCGTCAGGTACGAATGCTCCAGCTGCTGCAGCGCCATCACCAGCGTTTCAGGCACGAACTGCCCTCCGAATTTTCCAAAATACTTCTTCATTTCATTTCGCCCCTTTTTTCAGTTCAACCACCTTTGCGCGAAGGTCGGAAGCCTTCCAAATTGCGGTCCCTACAAGAACGCCGCTCACCCCGAATTGCCTCACATACCTCACATCAGTCTCGCCTTCTATGCCGCTTTCGGAAATGACGGGCCTGTCCGGCTTTCCGTTCTCCTCCATTATCCTCCTTGTCCTCTGCAGGTCCACCTTCAGGGTGGCAAGGTCGCGGTTGTTTATGCCAAGCAAGTCTGCATCCGTCCTCATTGCCTTCTTCATCTCCTGCGCATCATAAGTCTCCAGCAGCACCTCAAGGCCAAGCGAGTGCGCCTGCGAAATGAGCCCGTCCAAGTCCAGCCCCAGCCGGTCCGCCACCTTGACTACGAGCAGGACAGCATCCGCGCCAACGCGGTGGGCTGCCTCGATCTGCTTTTCCGAGATGACAAAATCCTTGAAGAGCACGGGAAGGCCTGATGCCTTCTTTGCCGCCGCCACATTGGACAGATGGCCCTTGAATATCTGCGGCTCCACCACAACTGAGATGGCGTCTGACCCGCAATCTGCAAAGTCCGCGGCAGCTTGCCGCACGTCGATGTTGTCAAACGAATATTCCCCTGCCGGCGAGGCGTGCTTTATTTCTGTAATCAGAAGGAAATCCTGCTTTTCTATTTTCTTGCGCAGGGAAATCCTTTTTCCAAAGCAGGGCTCGCCTCCCATGTAGTACCCGGATGACACATTCTGCTTGGCGGCTTCCATGAACCTGTCAAGTATGTCTGCCATCTGCTCAACCCGGAAATGCCTTCAAGGCTTCCAATTTTTCCCTTGCCTTCCCAGAATCCACCGAATCCCTCGCCAGTTCCATTCCCCTTTCCAGCGAATCCGCCTTGCCGCCCACGTAAATCGCAGCCGCGGCATTCAGGAGGGAAATGTCCCGCGCAGCCCCTTTCTTGCCCTCAAGCACACCTGTTATTATCTCCGCGCTCTCCTGCGCAGAGTGCGCTTTCGGGACCTCGCTTATTTGGAAGCCGAGCCTGCTTGCGTCAAGAACGTATCTGTTTTCCCAAGGCCTATTTCGTCCAGCCCCTCGGAATGCACCACCAGCGCATGCGTGCTGGAAAGCCGGGCAAGCGCTCGTGCCATCTTTGCAGCAAAGCCCGCGTCAAACACCCCAAGGAGCTGCGCATGCGCCCCGGCAGGATTGGTCAGCGGCCCGAGTATGTTGAAGACCGTCCTGATGCCAAGCTCGCGCCTTATGGGCGCCACGTTTTTCATGGCAGGATGGAAGTACGGCGCGAACATGAAGCCAAAGCCCACCTTCCCAATGCACTTCTCCACCAGGTCGGGCTCAAGGAGCCTGCAGCCAAGCGCCTCAAGCACGTCGGCAGAGCCTGACTTGGAGGACACGCTCCTGTTTCCGTGCTTTGCAATGCTTACGCCCGCGCCTGATGCTATCAGGCCTGCGCAGGTGGAGATGTTGAAGGTGTGCGAGGAGTCGCCCCCTGTGCCGCAGGTGTCGACCAGCCTTTCAGCCTTGGGAGAAATCCTCACAGCATGCTTTCTCATCACAGAGGCAAACGCGGCAATCTCCTCGTCGCTTTCCCCCTTCATCCGAAGGGCCACCAGCAGGGAAGCGGTCTGCGCTGGAGTGTAATCCCCTGCCATCATGCCCTCCATCATGGCTTCTGCCTCGCCGGATGACAGGTCTTGGCCTTCAGTGAGTTTCCTAAGAATCTTCATCCCATTCACCTTGCCTTCAGGAAATTCCCAAGCATTTTTTTGCCGTGTTCGGTCATTATGCTCTCAGGGTGGAACTGCACGCCGAACGCCGGGTAGTCCCTGTGCCGCACGCCCATCACCTGGTTGTCATCCTTGCTTCTTGCCGTGACTTCCAGGCAGTCCGGTATGTCTACCCCGACAAGCGAGTGGTACCGCATCACGCGGACAGGATATGGCACCCCCTCGAAAATGCCCCTGCCGTTGTGCTCCACGAGCGAGGTCTTTCCGTGCATCGGGACGCTTTTCACCACCTTTCCCCCGTAGTGCAGGATCATCCCCTGGTGGCCAAGGCACACGCCGAGGGTGGGCGTTTGCCGCATCTCCCGCAGTATGTCCCCGCACACGCCGAAGTCGCGCTTTGTTGCCGGATGGCCTGGACCTGGGGAAAGCACGATCCTGTCCGGCGCCATCCCGCGCACCTGCCCTATGCCGATTTCGTCGTTCCTTTTCACCGTTACCTGCCCCCCGAGAGAACAGAGGCACTGGTGCAGGTTGTAGGTGAACGAATCGTAGTTGTCAATCAGCAGGATCATATCTTCGCCTCCAGCCCGAGCAGCAGGGTCCTCATCTTGTTCTCCGTTTCCTCAAACTCCCGCTCAGGCACCGAGTCATAGACTATGCCTGCGCCTGCCTGCGCATAGGCGATGTTGCCGTTTGCAACGAGCGTGCGTATGTTTATGGCAAAGTCGCAGTTCCTGTTGAAGGAAAAGTATCCCACCGCGCCGCCGTAGGGCCCGCGCCTGCTCTTCTCCAGCCCCTCGATTATCTCCATTGCGCGCACCTTGGGCGCGCCGGTCAGCGTGCCTGCCGGGAAGATGGCATTGAACGCGTCAAAGCAGTCCTTCCCCTCGGCAAGCTTGCCTGTGACAAGCGAGGCAAGATGCTGCACGTGGCGGTACTTGTGCACCTCCATGAGCTCTGGCACAGCCACCGAGCCTGCCTTTGCCACCTTGGAAACGTCGTTCCTGGTCAGGTCCACAAGCATGAGGTGCTCCGCCCTCTCCTTCTCGTCGGATTTCAGCTTTTTCTCAAGTGAAGCATCCTCTGCAGGCGTCTTCCCGCGCGGCATGGTGCCTGCCAGCGTAGCATAGCTTTCCATCCGGTCCCCCTCCACCCTTATCAGGTTCTCGGGCGAGGAGCCGATTATTTTCCTCTCGCCGAACGAGAGGAAGTAAAGGTAGGGGGAGGGGTCGGTCTGCTTCAGGTAATTGTAGAAGCTAAGCAGGCTGCCCTTGAAGGGGCAGGAATAGCGCCTGGACAGCACGGCCTGGAATATCTCCCCGCCGCTGATTTTCTCCTTTGCCTCCGCCACAGCCGAGAGGTATTCTTCCCTGCCCATGTCCGCACTCGGCACGCCGGCTTCGTACTCGCCGTATTCCGGGCTTTGCCTGGCAAGCGAGAGCACCTGCCCTGAGCGGTCTTCGGAATGCGACAAATAGCGCACGGACTTGTCGTGGTGGTCGTAAATCACGCAGTCCTCGAATATGCCGAATTCGAAGTCTGGGAAGCCAAGCTCGTCAGGCAGGCTGGAGGGGAGGTTTTCCAGGTTCCGCACGTAGTCGTAGGAAAAGTACCCGACCGCTCCCCCCACGAATCCTGCACGGTCCAGCTGCCTTTTGGGGAGGACCGAATCCAGCACGCGCAGCGGCTCGGAGGACTCGATCTGCTCGCCTTCCACCTCCACCACCCCGCCTTTGCCCCTCAGGTGCTTTTTCGGGTCAAAGCCGATGAAGGAAAAACGGGCCAGCCTTTCCTTTCCCTCCAGGGACTCAAGCAGGAAGGACTCGGGGTGCTCGCGCTGCACAAGCGAGTAGAGCTGGTAGGGGTTCATGCTTATCTTGAGCTTCTCGTATATCACAATTTCCACCGTGTGGGTCTTCTGCATAATCCCCTTTTTAATACTATACTAAACAAAAAGATACATTCACTATATAAGCATTTCCTGCGAAAAACACATCCATGTGGAGCCGCATCTCCGAGCTGTTTTCCGGTCTGCCCGCGCAGCGGCAGGTGGCGCGAAAGATGATAGAGCTCGGGCTCTGCATCGCCCCTGACGGCAGGATTTGCTGCGGGGAGGTGGAAGTAAAGGAGGTGAGCCTTGCCAGCGCGGCAGGCGTGGACAGGAGGATTGTGCGCTCCACAGTGGCGTCCATACTGTCCGACAGGAAGCTGTCCAGGCTGTTTGCCGGGATCAGGCCAGCAGGCGCGCTTCTTAGGGAAGTCGCGCACGAGCTTGGCTTTGGCGTGGTGGAAATAGAGGCGAACGCGCAGAAGTCCGGGACGATAGCCGCAGCGACCGGCCTTCTGGCAAGGAAAAGGATAAGCGTGCGGCAGGTCTATGCCAAGGACCCCGATCTCTTCGAGAACCCCACGCTTGTGATAATCACCGAGCGGCCCGCGCCTGGCAGCCTGATAGCCGAGTTCTCGAAAATCCCTGGCGTCACGAAAGTGAGCATACTCTAAGGCAAGGGCGCACTAAAGCTCGGTCGCGGTGTTGCAAAGCTTCCTCCTTTCGTGCCCTTCCATTTCCTCGGAAGGGTAGCCAAGGGGCAGTATGACCACGGGGCGCTCGTACTTTTTGGCCCTGAGCGCTTTTGCAACCGCGGCGTCGTCGAACCCGCCAATCCAGACAGTGCCGAGCCCAAGCGCTGTCGCAGCAAGCTGCGCGTATGCCGCAGCAATGGTCGCGTCCTGGATGGAGAAAAACTCCGAGCCGCGGCTTCCGTATTTTGGCTTGTTCCTCCTCTTGTCAGAAAGAAAGGCCAGGTAAACCGGCGCAGACGCCATGAACATCTGCTTGTGCGAGGCTTGCGCAAGAATCTCCCTGTCCTTTTTCTTGCGCACGATTATTATCCGGTAGGACTGTATGTTCCCGGCGCTCGGGGCAAGGCAGGCGCAGTGCAGAATCTTTTGGATGTCCTTTTCACTGACAGCCTTTGGAACATATTCCCTGTCCGACACGCGCGCCTCCACTGTCTCAAAGAATTCCATTTTCCCACCCCTACCTCATTTTCGCCCTGACGAGCTCTGACCTTGCCTGCTCCACCTGCGAGCGGGCAACGTCCTGTTTTTTCCTGAAATTCGGAAGAAGCGAATTCGAGAACCTGATGGGCAGCAGCTCCTCGTAAATGCCGCTCGCAAGCTCAAAGTAGCGCTCAGCCTCCGCAGTTTTCCCCTTTTTCAGCATCTCCAGCATTTCCCTGCGAAGCTCGCCGATGAGGTCGCAAAGGCCAAGAAGATACGGCTCAAAGGGCATGCCAAGCTCCTCCCAGGAAGGCAGGCCCTTTTTCTCCACGGCTGCAAGCAGCATGGATGCCTCTGCTATTTCCTGGTAAGGTTGCTGCAGAAGGTATTCAAACTTGGAGGTTTTGGAAAAAGGCAAGATCTCCTTTTTGGCAAGCGCGATTTCCGCCCTCGCCTTGCCAGTCTCGCCTGCGTGAAGCAGCTTTATCCCATTCGCGCAGTGCCGGACAATCCCGCGCACTGATGCGAGTATGGCGTCCTGCTCCTTTTCACGCGCCTCAAGCTCGCGCACCATTTCCCCTATTTTTCCAGAAAGATTTCCCTTTGCCATCCTTTCATCCCCCCACGGTATTGCTAATCTCTGAAAAACAGCATTTAAAAACCTCTTAGGTATAAGCGCATCATGCAAATCGTTGTTCTTTCTTTAGGGGGCTCCCTGGTCAACCCGGGCGTGCCGGATTCGCAATACGTCTCCTCCCTTGTGCGCATGCTCCGCCAGACCAAATACCATTTCGGGATAGTGGTGGGAGGGGGCAGGCTGGCGCGCAAATGGGCCGAGTCGGCACGCAAGAAGGGGGCAAGCGAATTCGAAGCCGACGAGGCTGCGATAGAGGCCACCAAGAAAAACGCGCAGTTCGTCATAGACACAATAAAAAAGGACGTGAACCGCGTGGTCTGCCAGACATTCGAGTCAGCGCGCGAGCAGGGCAAAAAGCACCGCTTCGTGGTCATGGGCGGCACAATACCGGGCATAACTACCGATTCCGACGCCACCCTCCTTGCCGAGTGCATGGGGGCAAAGCGGCTGCTCAACCTCTCCAACATCGACGGCATCTACAACGACAACCCGGTGCGCAACCACAATGCGAAAAAATTCCACAGGATGAGCTATGCGCAGCTCATAGACCTTGCCGGGAAAAACGACATGCGCAAGGCAGGCACGCACTTCGTTTTCGACTTTTTGGCCTGCAAGCTCATCGCCCGCTCCAAAATAGAGGCGCACTTCGTGCACGGGAAGAACCTTCTTGACGTGAGGAAGGCGGTCGAGGGCAAGCCCCACGGCGGGACGGTTGTAAAGTAGCTCAATCAGTTCTTCTCCGCAGCCATTCGAGAGCTTCTTCGTTATAATCCTCTTTCTTCTCCTTCAGGAAATTAAAGAACAGCCGAAGCGAATAGTATGTTTTGTCCATGTCAACGCGGTTCAGGATATGTCTTTTCACAAATTTCTTGAATTCAGTATTGAGCATGCCCTTCGTAACTTTTCCGAAACTGTCCACTCCCTGCTTCCTTTCAAGCAGGAACATCAGCAGATTCACATCTTCCATGTGCTTCTCCGCGGTCTTTCTCGCGAGGCTCATTTCTTTCATCTGATAGTCAACGAACCTTTCAAGGTAGCTGCTCCATCTTTTCCGGAATGCATAGTGCAGCTTCAACTCATCATAAATTCCTTTTTTTTCCCAAATCAGTATCGAACCTGAAAAGAAGTACCTGCCTTCACCTTTGGCATTTATTCTCGTCATGATCGCAGTATCTGCTTCCATCTGCGGCAGGCTGACGGTTTCAACGGCAAAAGCAGTTCCGTGGGCGTCCTCAAGCCTGACAACTTTTCCAACGTGGCTTTTCACAAGGAAAATGCCGAAGTGGCTCTCCTTCCCAGCCAGGAGGACTTCTTTTTCTTCTGTCGTGAGCAAACAGTTTTTTATCCCACAATACCATTCCCCGGCCGGCTTCCCGTCTTTCAGGTATTCAGAAACAACCCACGCCACGAACATCTGTGTAAGTTTCGCATCAACAGCTTCGTTGTCAGGCAAGCCGTCGAGAATGCCTTCCATGTTGTGGGCAAATACCGCCTGCGCCATCATCAGGTCATTCTTGCCAAGTGCGCCCATTGCCCTGAGGAGCGCGCTGTTCCAGAGTTCAGCATGCTCCCTTGGATTATCTCTCCAGCCCATAATATCAATTCTTCGCAAAACTTTCTTCAATTACCTTCTTCTCCTCTTCCGCGATTCCGTACAGCCTGTAGACAAGCTCGTCAATCTGCGCATCCGTGCGCTTAATTTCCTCCTCAACTCCGTGGCGCTCGGACGACTGGATGGCGCCCATCCCCACAAGTTTCCTGTTGAGGTCGAGCATGTCCTCCACCAGCTTCACGATTGGCTGCTGCTCGGACGGGGAGGCGAGATGGATTGGGATTTTTTGATAA
>Ga0209211_10006362_pt1 | contig 17125 bp, 9 predicted proteins | sample RifGroA2_FD_183992 | JGI IMG/M metagenome (GOLD analysis project Ga0209211, IMG submission 183992) | Groundwater microbial communities from Rifle, Colorado, USA - Groundwater A2 (SPAdes) (version 2) | ecosystem: Environmental > Aquatic > Deep subsurface > Groundwater | place: Rifle, Colorado... | reverse complement strand
ACCCCCTCCGCGGTCTGTCCTTCCTCCACCCCCACGGCGACCATGGTGCGCATGTACTGTTTGGGGACCTTCATGACGTCGTCCACCTGATGCGTCCGACCGTCATTGTCCGTGTACTCGAAATAGACGTCCGCCATGCCCTTTAGATTAGCACAGGGGACGCCGGTCCCGCCAGTGCGCCGTCGCCAGTGCGCCGTCGCCAGCGGTCAGCAATCGCGCCATAATGGTAATATTTTGTTCGCATGTTCGCGCCAGAGTTCGCGATCCGCCCCGACCACCGCCGATGGAAGCTGGGCGCGAGTCTGCCTGCCCCAGGGGTCAAGGCGTGAACCTTAGGCTTCCCGGCGATCTGCCCGGTCTCTTGGCCATGTATCGCCGAAGACAGCCGGATCACTGGGCCAAGAGACCCCGGCTCTACGCGAATCTGGGCCGAAGCATCCTGGAGCGCGGCGAACCGCTCCTCGCCTTCGACTTGTTCCAGGAAGGCTTGGCCTCCTCGCCGAAGGATCCCGAGCTTTTGCGCTTGTTGGCGCTCTCCCTGGCGCGCTCCGGAGCTCCTCGCCGCGCATGCGACATCCTGACCCGGCTTTACCGGCAGGGCCAGCGCGACGAGGAGACCTCCGGCATGCTGGCCAGGACCCACAAGGATTTGGCCGCCCTGGCGGCGAATCCGGGCGAGTGCGACAAAGAGCGCCGGCTGGCCTTTGGGTTCTATTTCGACTCATATCGGAAGCAGGGCGGCTACTACGCGGGAATCAACGCCGCGACCCTGGCTTTGCAGCTCGGCCGGCACAACCGGGCCCGCGGACTGGCGCGGCAGGTCCTGGACCGTTGCCTCAGGCTCACGGGTCGCCGGGCCGGGACCCAGGACTACTGGCTCGCCGCCACGGTCGGGGAAGGCAATTTGGTCCTCGGCGACGACCGCCAGGCCGAGTTCTGGTATCACAGGGCGACCCGGCTGGCGGGCGGGCGCTATGCCGATCTTGGCTCGACGAGGCGTCAAGCCCGGCTGATCTTGCGCAGCCTGGGCAAGGATGCATCCTGCTTGCAGCGCTGGCTCCGAATCCCGGCCGTGGTCTCGTTCACCGGCCACCGCATCGATTCCCCCTCCCGCGACAGGCCCCGGTTCCCCCATTCGGCCGAGAGAGCGGTCCGCGCCGAGATCGCCCGCCGCCTCGAGACGCTCGATGCCGGGTTCGGCTTTTCCTCGGCGGCTTCCGGCGCCGACATTCTCTTCATCGAGGCGATGTTGGAGCGCGGCGGCGAGGTCCACGTCGTCTTGCCCTGCAATCCTCATGAGTTCCGCGGCGAGAGCGTCGACCCCGCCGGACCCCGTTGGGGAAGGCGTTTCGATACGGTCTTGAGGCAGGCGGTGAGCGTCTATGTCGCCAACGAGCGCGGCAAGACGCCAGGCAGCCTCGGTTATGTCTACGCGAACCTCCTGACCGACGGCTTGGCGCGCTTGAAGGCCTCGTCGCTGGACGCCGAGATGAAGCCCATGGCGGTGTGGGACGGGGAAAGAGAGGCGGGCCCGGGAGGGACCGGCTCGCTCGTGAGACACTGGCGCTCGCAAGGCTTCAAGCCCGAGATCATCAGCCCTTGCCGCAAGCGAGCCCGGGCGACCGGCCGCCGGCCGGCCAAGCCTTCCCGCGAGACGCAGCAGATCAAAGCCCTTCTCTTCGCGGATGTCGCAGGCTACGGCAGGCTCAAAGAGGAGCAGATCCCCGCCTTCGTGACCCGGTTCATGCGCGTGCCCGGCCGCCTCCTGAAGACCTGGCCCGCCCCGCCGGAAGCCAAGGCCACGTGGGGAGACGCCCTCTACCTCGTCTTCGGCGACGTCGGCAGCGCCGGCCGCTTCGCCCTCGAGCTCTCCGACCGGGTGCGGAGCGTCCGCTGGGCGGAGCTCGGCCTTCCTCCCAACCTGAGCTTCCGCATTTCCCTGCACGCGGGGCCCGTCTATCGCATCATCGACCCCGTCACCCTCCGGCCCAGCGTCACCGGCGCCCATGTCACATGCGGCGCCCGCATCGAGCCCGTGGCGCCCCCAGGGCAGATTTACGCCAGCCAGGCCTTCGCCGCCCTGGCAGCCTCCCAGAAGGCGGCGGGCTTCATCTGCGAATACGTCGGCGCGGTGCCACTGGCCAAGGGATTCGGAACCTGGCCGCTCTATCACCTGCGCCGCGTTCGAGGCCTTTGACGACGATCAGTCCCCTCGAACGGGACGCTCCTCACCCGTCATCAGCGCCTCCAGACGGTCACAGAACAGTCCAGGTAAAGAGCCTGCTGTCAGTATTCTCCCGAGCCGCGTCAGGGGGCGTGGGGAAGGGGAAAGAGGCGCAGCAACTCCTTCTCGCGCTCTGCGCCTACCGGCGCGGAGATGTAGCCGTTCAACTCCAAGCCCGACAGACGCTCGGCGGCTTCCCGACTCCTCGGCAGGCCGACTCCCAGCAGTTTGACGGTGTGGTCGTAGCCCGCCCCAGCCAAGAGCTGGCCGTTCGGCGAGAAGGCAAGGGACATGACCCAACTCTCCGGGAAGTCGAGGGTATATAGCGCCGATTCGGAGTCTGAGGCCCACAGACGGACTGTGTTGTCGTGGCTCGCGCTGGCGACGAGCTTGCCATCTGGCGAGAAGGCAACGGACCAGACCCAACGGATATGCCCTTTGAGGGTTCTAACTTCGCGTCCGGAGGCGGGATCCCAAAGCTTGATGGTCTTGTCATCGCTCGCGCTGACCAGGAGGTCTCCATCTGCCGAGAAGGCGACCGCGTGGACCGTTTCTTGGTGGCCCACGAGGGTCCTGAGCTCGCGCCCCGAAGCGGGGTCCCAGAGCTTAATGGTGTGGTCGGCACTCGCGCTGGCTAGCAGCTTGCCGTCCGGCGAGAACGCGACGGTTCGCACGATTTTTGTGTGTCCCTTGAGAGCGCCCAACTCATGCCCGGAGGCGGGGTCCCAGAGCTTAATGCTGTGGTCTTGGCTCGCGCTAGCGAGGCGCTTCCCATCCGGCGAGAACGCGACGGACAAGACCCCGTCCTGGTGTCCGGTCAGGGTTCGGAGCTCACGCCCGGAGGCGGGGTCCCAGAGCTTGACGGTCTTGTCAAGGCTCGCGCTGGCCAGGAATTCGCCGTGCGGCGAGAACGCGACAGACATCACCTCGTCATCGTGGCCCGCGAGGGTTCTTGTACCGCGTTCCGAGAGGCTTTCCCAGAGCCTTACGGTCTTGTCGCTACTTGCGCTCGCCAGGAGCTTGCCATCCGGCGAGAAGGCCACGCACATGACCCGTCCGTCATGCCCGTGAAGGGGCCCCGGCCCGTTTACGGGACCCAAGTCCCAAAGCTTGACGGTCCGGTCATCGCTCGCGCTGGCCAGGAGCTTGCCATCCGGCGAAATGGCGATGGATTGTACGCCGTCCGCATGCCCTCCTAAAGTCTGGGTCTCGCGTCCGGAGCCCGGATCCCAGAACTTGACGGCGTGGTCCGCACTCGCGCTGGCAAGAAACTTCCCATCCGGCGAAAAGGCTACGGACCAGACTTGTTGCGCGTGCCCTTCCAGTTTCCTCAACTCGCGTCCGGATCCCGTGTCCCAGAGCTTGACTATTCTGTCGCCGCCTGCGGTGGCCAGGGATTTGCCGTCAGGCGAGAAGACCACGGCCTGGATGTAGCCGTTGTGCCCGGCGAGGGTCCTGATCTCGCGTCCGGACTCCGCTTCGCGGAGTTTGACGGTGCTGTCGGTACTCCCGCTCGCCAGGAGTTTCCCGTCCGGGGAGAATGCGATGGACTGTATCCATTCCTCACCGCCCGCGTATGTCGCGATCTCTCTTCCGGAACCCGAATCCCATATCTTGACAGTGCCGTCCATGCCCCCGCTGGCGAGGAGCCTGCCGTCCGGGGAAAAGGCGACGGCCAGGACAGCGTTGTTGTGCCCCGCCAGGCTCCTGATCTTCCGCCCGGAGTCCGGCTCCCACAGTTTGACGGTGCGGTCGTACCCCGCTCCCGCGAGGAGTCTTCCGTCCGGGGAAAAGGCAAGGGATGCGACTCCGCCGCCCTCCCCCGCCATGGTCCTGATTTCACGTCCGGAGGCGGGATCCCAGAGCTTGACGGCGTCATCGTCGCTCGCGCTCGCCAGGATGTTTCCGTCGGCAGAGAATGCCACACATCGCACCGCGGCTGCGTGGCCCCGCAAGCTTCCCCGGAAAGTGGCCATCGCTCCAGGCATGGCGATTTCCGCGGCTTGGATCCGAGGACTCCAGGCGTGTTCGCGGGCAGCGGCCAGATAAAGCATCGCCTCGGCGACCCTGTTCTCCCGGAGCACAGCGTCGGATCGGAACACGAAGGCATCGCTCAATTGCCGCGACAATTCGAGGTTCTTTTCCTCCAAAGCACGCTGTTTCGCGCGCTCCTGAAAGATCCAGATTCCTGCCAGCGCCCCGGCCATCGCCAGGGCTCCAGCGGCGACCCAGGCCCGCTCGCGCCGCCGCCTCTCCAGGTCGCGCCGCTTAAGCTCGTCGAATCCCACCCCGAGGAGCCCCGCCAGCACCTTGAGCCTCGCATTGTCCTTCCCGTCCTGCCCGGGCCGCGCGTCCGCGGCGATGGGCTCGGCCCGCTCCACGCTTAGCTTGCCGTCGGGCCCGACCTTGAAGCGCAAGGCCTCCGGGAAGCACTCGGCCGACCCCGAGCCCGGCTTGTCGGACGCGTTGGGCTCGCCGTCCACGATCAGGCAAAGGATGCGCCCCTCGCGGCCCAGCCGCTTGAAGGCCAGGATCTCCTCGTTGACCCAGCGCGAAGCCGCCGCATGGGGCGAGCAGATGACGACCAGGCAGCGGGAGGCGGCCAGGGCCTCGGCGATGTTCGCGCCGAGGTCCCCCGATGTCGGCAGCTCGTCGCGGTCGCGGAAGACCGGAAAGAGCCGCGTCGGGATCTTGCCGTCGCCGGAGGCCCGGCCCACCATGCGGTTCGGGACCTTGTAGGTCTCGATGGCGCGGTGGAGCCAGTCGCCCCACTTCTTGTCGCGGTGGCTGTAGCTGATGAAGGCCCAGTACTTGTAGGCCGGGACTTCGGTCTTGGACGTCTCGGGTCCGGTCATGCCAGCTCCAGCGGCCTGGCCTCGGAGACCAGACGCCAGCCGAGGTTCTCGTGGATCATGAGGCCCGCGGCGTCCAAGGCCACGGCGCCGAGGACCCGGGAGCTGGCCAGCAGGTCGGGCCGGTCCAGCTCCCGGACCAGGCGCTCGATCCCAGCGGCCGCGGCCTCCGAGCGTTTGACCAGAAGCTCGAGCTCGGCATGGCTGCGGATGCCGGCGAAGGCGGCGCCGAAGGCCGGGAAGACCGCGGCGACCCAGGTGAGCCAGGGGGAATGCAGGAACAGGTGCGCGCCGCAGGCGACCAACGTGGCCGCGAAAAGGGCGGCGCCAGCGGCCGCGAGGTTGCGGCCGAAGCTGTGGAGCAGGCGGGCGTTGCGTTCGTGGTAGTCCCGCTGCTCCGCCAAGTGCGACCGCAGCGAGGCCTTATAACCATCCAGGAAGGCGGCGTCGATGCGTCTCGTCTGGATTCCTGCCTCGCGAACCGCCGCGCGCGCAAGCCAGTACATCCAGGTCCCGCGCGGGTCTCCAGCCCCATCCGAGGAAGGCGGCGGGGAGATGATCTCAAGGCGGCCCAACGGCGCCAGCATGGAAGCCTGGCGGAGATACTCAGCCAGCAGACGGTAGTCCAGCCAGCGCTCGTGCCACCGGGCCTTGAGCCCCATCCAGGTGTTGGCCAGGATCGCGAGGATCAAGGCAAGCTCGCCGGCCGCGAAGATCCGGCTGAAATCCAAGCCATGGCGGTGCCCGTCCTGCGAGCCGAGCGCCAGGGGCATGAGGGCCAGGAGCACTGCCGCGGCGCCGAAGAGATAGTTCAGCAGGAATGACGAGCGGTAGACGCTGGCGTAGTAGTTCGCCAGGTGGTCCGCCCAGGCATACTGGGCGTCGCCCGAGCCATCAGGGGGACGAAGACGCAAAGCCGGCAGGGAGAGGCCGCGCCTGCCGGCCAGATCCCGGAACAACTGCCAAAACGCCCCGACATTCCAGCTCTTGGCGCGCTCCCCGTAATAAACGGCCGCAGCCTCGCGCTGCTTCGGCATGAGGACCGGCCGCAAGCGCTCCCGGAGCAGGGAGGTCTGGCCGCCGCAGCGCGGCCCCGCCTCCGCCCATCCCAGCAGGCAGGAGGCATGGTCGTCCGGGACCGCGGCCGCATCCGCATGTATCCAAACCGTCGGGATGCCCCTGCGCAGAGCCTCGTGGACGATCTGCCCGGTCCCGCCCAGCCCGCGCGGAGCCTTTCCGTCCCATATGGCGATGAGCAGATCGCACTGGTCCAGGACCACCCAGCCCGCCGCCTCGTAGGCCTCAGAGGTCAGAGCCCCGCTCTGGCGCGAGCCGTCGAGCTCCAGGACCGGCCGTCCGGACCGGAGCGCGTCGAAGGCGGCGGCGGAGGAAGCATCGAAATCCTTCCGGTAGTCCTCGACCGCGAAGGGAAGAGGGCACTGGAGCGCGACTTCGACCCGGGCGGAAAGGCGTAGGCCCTCCTCGGCCACGATGCGGTCCGCGCCGTCCGCCAGGGGCGACACCACGCGCAGCAGCGGAGTCTCCCCGGAGAACGCGGGCAGGAGGCGACAGCGGTCCTCCTCGGCCGCCTCCGCCAAGACCTCGGCCGCGAGTCCTAGGACGCGCGCCGTCTCCACCCTCAAACGCCGCGGGTCAGCGCCGGAGAGACCCTCCGGCCGGTGCCCGGTCACGCCCACGGCCAGCACGAGGCGCGGCCGCGGAGGATGATCCGGTGGCGGCATTCCCCGCATTATGCCAAACGCGCATGGAGAGCGCAATTTCATTCTTATGGCATCATTCCCGGAGACGGAAGGCGCTCAATCCATGGCGCGTTCCTGGCGCACGGTCCGGGTGTTCAACTCGTCGGCCTTCCGCGACATGCACGCGGAGCGGGACCGCCTCATCAAGGTCGTGTTTCCCGCCCTGCGGGAGAAGCTCGAGCCGCACCGCATCCACTAGGTGGACATCGACCTCCGGTGGGGCGTGACTGCGGAGCAGGCCGACAAGGTCCTCGAGCTTTGCCTGGATACCGGGTCTGAGCCGGGAACTTCGGACGACGACCTCGAATTCGGCCCGGCCGCGGATGACCGCGAGATTGCTAGAATACCAAGCTGGAAATGAACCAACGCTTTGATCCGCGCGAGCTGATGGAACGGTCCATCGAGGTCATGCGCCAGTCCGTCTCGGAGCCGCGCAAGGACGGCAAGGCGAGTCCACTCGTCGGGGCGGCGCTCGTCAAGCCCGACGGCGCGGTCGAGACGGCTTGCCGGGGCGAGTTGCGTCACGGAGACCACGCGGAATTCACCCTGCTGGAGAGGAAAAACCGCGGCAGCAAACTGGACGGGTGCGTTCTGTTTGCCACGCTCGAACCCTGCGCTCCGGATTCGCGCCACCCTCCGAAGATGAGCTGCGCTGAACGCATCGCTCTGTCGCGGATCAAGGAGGTCTGGGTGGGGATCGAGGACCCTGATCCCAAGGTGGACCGCAAGGGGATCAAATTCCTTCAGGACGCCGGGGTCAAGGTGCGCATGTTCGACCGCGACCTTCAGGAAGTCATCCGCGCGGCGAACAAGGATTTTATCGCGCAGGCGGTTGCGCGGGCCGAGACGGCACGGGGCGCGAAGCGGCTCAAAGAGAACGTGCTCTCGTCGCTCGAAAACGCCCTGGGTGCTTCTGCCGTCAAGGATCTCTCAGGCGAGGCTCTCCAACGCTACCGCTCGCGAACCAAGATCGCGGCGGTAGTCGGTTCGCGGACCTTCAGCCGCCATCTGCTGCGGCAAGGGTTGTTGAAAGAGGAAAAGGGCCGTTTGACCCCGACCGGATTCGGTTTTCTTCTCTTCGGCAAAGAACCCCGCGGGCTTCTCCATCAGGCCGGTCTTCTGGCCACCATCCATTATCCCAATGGCAAGGATGAACTTCTGGATTTTAACGAGCCGCTGATCCTGATCCCTGATCTGGTCGAAAAGTGGCTTGGCGACAAACTACCCAACGTAATCGACCGGAGCCGGATGCAGCGCGAGACGCGGCCCGCCCTTCCATTTGAGATGGTGCGCGAGGCCGTGATCAACGCGCTCCTTCATCGTGATTACGATATCAAGGGCGCAAAATGCCAGCTCGTGGTCACGGAGGGCGCCATCACCATCAAGAGCCCCGGCGCTCCTCCGCCGCCTGTCACGCTGGAACAACTGCAGTCGTTCAACGCTCCTATGCTGAGCCGCAATCCCGCGCTGCATTATGTCTTCTCCCGCATGGGACTGGCGGAAGAACGCGGCCTGGGCGTCAAGACCTTGAAGGCCGACGCGGAAAAGGAGGGGCTGCCCTTGCCACGCTATGCGTGGACCGCCCCTTATCTGAGTCTTACGCTCTATCGAAGCAGGGCTGGGGCGGAGCGGACGCTGGATGCGCGGATTCTGGCCTCGCTCAGCAAAGCCGAGCGATATGGATGGCAATGGTTGTCAACCCGAGACTCGGTCGCTTCCAGCGAGTATGCCGCCGCGATGCGTGTTCCTAATAGAACGGCGCTGAATCATCTTAAACGATTTGCAGACCTCCGACTCCTCCGTCGCGACGGTTCGGGGCCATCGACAAGATACAAGGTGCTTTCGCCGTGATCGCGCCCCCTGGGCTATCCCGCCAAATATCCCGCCATTTTGGCGGGATAACCGGCGGGGGTTTTCGCGACGCGAGGGGTCGCTGATGTCCCGCTCCTGGCGCACGGTCCGGGTGTTCATCTCGTCGACCTTCCGCGACATGCACGCGGAGCGGGACCGCCTCATCAAGGTCGTGTTTCCCGCCCTGCGGGAGAAGCTCGAGCCGCACCGCATCCACCTGGTGGACATCGACCTCCGGTGGGGCGTGACCGCGGAGCAGGCCGACAACGACCGCGTGCTCGACCTTTGCCTGGACGAGATCAAGAAGAGCCGCCCCTTCTTCATCGGCATCCTGGGCCAGCGCTACGGGTGGGTGCCGAAGACGCTGCCCGAGGCCGCGCTCAATAAGCACGGCTGGCTCCAGGGCCTGGTTGAGAGGTCCATCACCGAGCTTGAGATACTCCACGGGGTCTTGAACGACCCGAAGATGCGCATGCACTCCATGTTCTACTTCAGGAAGGCGGACTATCTCGCCTCGGTGCCGCAAGAAATCAGGGATCGGGTTTACCTGGACGAGCACGCGGACCAACTCAAAACCGTCAAGGAAGCCATCCGCCGGCATTGCCAAAACTACGGGGCCCCCCTCCATGAGTACCCCTGCGCCTGGGACCCCAGCCAGCCCAATCCCGAGGACGGCAGCAAAGGCCGCCTCACGGGTCTGGACGAGTTCGGCGAGCACGTGAGGCAGGAACTCCTGGCCGCCATGTCCCGCGAGTTCCCCGAGCTCCTCCACGAAGCCCAGGCTCAAGCGCGGCCCGGCGCCGAAGACTGGCTTTCAGAGGAGGCTGACTATCACGAGCGGTTCATCGAGGCCAGACTGCAGGTTTACGTGGGCAGGGACACTATCCATCGACAGCTCTTGGACTACCTGGGAGGCGATTCCAACAGGCCGTTGGTGCTCTCCGGGGGGTCAGGAACGGGAAAATCATCGATTTTGGGGAGGCTCTGGGACGCCTGGCGCGAGGAACACCCGGAAGACTTCCTGCTGCCCCATTTCGTGGGATCGAGCCCTTCCTCCACCGACATCCGCATGACGCTCAGGCGCTTGTGCCTGGCCTTGAAGGAGCGGTTCAAGCCTACCTTGGTCGTGAAGAGCGGGCAAGGGGAACAAGCGGTTCCGAGAGAAGTCCCTGAAGAGTCCGAGAAGCTCCCTGAGGCGTTCAAAGAGTTCCTCCAAGCCGTGCCCGAGGGAAGACGAGCCGTGCTCGTCATTGACGCTGTCAACCAGTTCGACGTCTATGGCGGGGCGCACGACATGACCTGGCTGCCCGACGCCCTTCCCCCCGGGGTCAAGATCATCGTGAGCTGCATCGAGGAGCCCGAGAAAGAGCAGGTTGCGCTGGCGGTGCTGCGCGCACGAGGCACGCCCGAGCTCAAAGTCGAGCCCTTGAGCAACGAGGAGCGCTTCGAGATCGTGGCCCAAGTGCCTTCCATCTCGGCCAAGAGCCTCGATCCCAAGCAGGTGGCCCTCCTGTTGGATAATCCTGCCACCACCAACCCGCTGTACCTGACCGTGGCGCTGGAGGAACTGCGCGGGTTCGGCTCGTTCGAGAAGCTCAACGAACGCATCCGCTCCTTCCCGCGGACAGGGGGCGAGAAGGGGCTCGATGAGCTGTTCCTGCAGGTGCTGGCCCGGCTTGAGAGCGAGCTCGGGCAAGGCACGGTCTACTTGACCTTGGCGTCCATCGCGACCAGCCGGCACGGCCTTTCCGAGAAGGAACTCTCCGAATTCCTCAACAGGCTCCGGCTGGGGCAAGCGGGGCCGGCCGAACGCTCCGGCGCGATGCTGTTGGCCCTGCGCCAACTGCGGGCCTATCTGCTGAGGCGGGGCCCCTACGTCGACTTCTACCACCGCAATCTGTACAAGGCCGTGCGCCGACGTTATCTCCTCAGAGAGGATATCCGGCTGGGCATCCACCACGCGCTCGCCGAGTACTTCCGCCAGAAGGGCCTCAAGTCCGAGCGGATGCTCTCCGAGACGGCGCATCACCTGCGCGAGGCCGGCAAGTGGGACGAGTTGGACAAGCTGCTGACGGACCTGCGCTTCGTCGAGGCAAAGTGCGCCGCGGGCATGACCTATGAATTAGTCGAGGACTATGGCTCGGCCCTGGAGGCGTTCCCCGAGGCGCAGGAGGGAAGGCGCAAGGGGGATGAACACCGGCTGCGGATCGACAAATACGTGAATGCCCTCATAGCCTATTCCAAGGGAGAGACCGCCACGCTTGAGATCATCCCCTCCGTTCGGCCCTGGACCGACGAGGAGTTCGAGGCTGACAGCGCGAGGATCATCAAGAACCCTTCCCGGCTGGAGCGGGTCAGAGCTTTTTCCCAATTCGTCAATTCCGAAAGCCATGCCTTAGCGAAGTTCGGCTCGATTCCAGGGTTTTGCATCCAGCACGCGCACAACTGCGTTGATTCGGGCCCGGTCGGGGCCTTGGCGGAGAAGCTCGTAGCCTCTGAGGCAGACAAGGCCATGGTTCTGCATGCGCCATGCCATCGCTTGAAATATAATCCGCATCCTGCGCTGTTGCAGACACTTGCGGGGCACACGGGTTATGTCAATTGCGTCAGCATCACGCCTGACGGCAATGCCGCGGTTTCGGGGAGCGTGGACGATACCGTGCGGCTCTGGGACCTGAAAACCGGACGCTGCCTGCAAACGCTTGAGGGGCACACAAGTACGGTCGAAAGCGTCAGCGTGACGCCTGATGGTAAGCGAGCGGTTTCGGGCAGCGATGACAAAACCCTGCGCGTATGGAACCTCGAAACCGGACGCTGCCTGCGAACGCTTGAGGGGCACACAAGGGAGGTCCAAAGCATCAGCGTCACGCCCGACGGCAAGCGAGCGGTTTCGGGAGGCAATGATAAGACCCTGCGCGTGTGGGACCTGGAGACCGGGCGCTGCCTGTGGACACTTGAAGGGCATACAGGCTGGGTCCGCAGCGTCAGCGTGACGCCTTATGGGAGGCGAGCGGTATCGGGAGGCGATGATAAGACCCTGCGTGTGTGGAATTTGGAAAGCGGCCGCTGCTCGCGAACGCTTGAGGGGCACACATGGGAGGTCAAAAGCATCAGCGTCACGCCCGACGGCAAGAGAGCGGTTTCGGGCAGCGATGACAAAACCCTGCGCGTGTGGGACCTCGAAACCGGACGCTGCCTGCGTACACTTGAGGGGCACACCCATTTTGTCGATAGCGTCAGCGTCACGCCTGACGGCAAGAGAGCGGTTTCGGGGAGCCCGGACAACACCCTGCGGCTGTGGGACCTCGAAACCGGGCGCTGTCTGCGGACACTTACGGGGCACGCAAGGGCGGTCCGAAGCGTCAGCGTCATGCCCGACGGCAAGCGAGCGGTGTCGGCAAGTTGGGACCAAACCCTGCGGCTGTGGGACCTGGAAGCCGGGCGCTCCATGGGAACGCTTGAGCTTCACACATCTGAAGTCGCGAGCGTTAGCGTGACGCCAGGCATCAAACGGGCGGTTTCGGGGTGCGATGATCGCCTTCACGTGTGGGACTTGGAAACCGGGCGCTGCCTGCGGACGCTTGAGGGGCACACAGGCTCGGTCTGGAGTGTTAGCGTTACGCCTGACGGCAAGAGAGCGGTTTCGGGAGGTGATGACAAGACCCTGCGCGTGTGGGACCTCGAAACCGGGCGCTGCTTGCGGATACTTGAAGGGCATACAGGATGGGTCCGCAGTGTCAGCGTGACGCCTGATGGAAGGCGAGCGATTTCAGGAGGCGATGATAAGACCCTGCGCTTGTGGGACCTGGAGACCGGACACTGCCTGCGAACGCTTGAGGGTCACACGCTTCGAGTCATTTGCGCCAGCGGCGGGCCTGATGGAAAGCGGGCGATTTCGGGAAGCGAGGATCACACCTTGCGCGTGTGGGACCTCGAAACTGGGATCTCTCTGCGAACACTCACGGGACACACAGAATATGTCCTAACCGTGAGCGTCACACCCGATGGAAAGCGAGCGGTTTCGGGAAGCATGGATAATACCTTTGCCGTGTGGGACATGGAAACTGGGCGCTGCCTGCGGACACTTGAGGGGCACACGCATAATGTCAGTAGCGCCAGCGTGATGCCTGACGGAAAGCGAGCGGCTTGGGGAAGCTGTGATAATTCCCTGCGCGTGTGGAACCTGGAAACCGGGCTTTGTGTTGCTGTCTATCTGGCCCGGGATCGTGTCAATTCGATCTCTCACATTGGGGCAGACGGCACCTTCGCTGCGGCCCCGGGGAACGCGGTGGTTTTTCTGAGGCTCAGGAATATCCATATTGACACGCCGCTTGTTTCTCCCTCCAGGATATGGCTGTATTTAGGCAGCGCAAGCGCCTCTCAGTGGGAAGATGCCGTCAAAGCCGCCTGCCCATGGTGCGGCCAGCGCTTCCCTGTTCCGGCCGGGAAGCTCGAACTTATCAGGGCTATCGCCCAAAAAGCCAGCCTCACACCGGAGCAGTCCCCATGCCTTGAGCTTCCAGCCCAAGCTAGGGATGAGCCGGGGCTGGCCTCGGAATGCCCGCTTTGCCGCAAACCGCTCAGGTTCAATCCGTTCATCGTTGACGAGCGAGGCTCGGGAGACGATGACAGAATCTTCGTGGAGAGCTTGAGGGACGGCTTGGAAGCCTTGGCCGCCATGGAGGAAGCCTACAAGAAGCGCCATGGCCGGTACACGGACCAGCTCACGGACTTGGCCTCTTTGACGGAGGACCCGCTCCAATTCGCTAAAGACGTGACGAATGTCTTTCGATTCGGCAGCATCATCATTCAAGCCAGCGCCGAATCTTACCTGATCACCGGCCAGGCGCAGGACGCCAATGCGACAGAGTCGACCATCGGGGGTCCGCCGGCTCGGTTCCAATAGAAATAAGGGGCTGGGCTTCGCCCGGGGCGAGACCGTGGCGTCCCGCAGCTATTGATAATCCGCGCCTGGCGCGCCGTCCGCCAGGGCCGAGGCGATCCTCTCCTTCGTCCCCTCGCGGTCCACGACGCGCCTGAACTCCTCCCGCGTCGGGGCTTGGGTCCGCTTGGATTCGAACTCAACGAAGTCGTCGACCAGGATGATCCAGCTCGCGCCCATGGTGGGGGCGTCCTCCCAGCCCTGGCCCGCGTCCTCCCGCAACGCGCGCCGCCACTTCGGAGCCCGGGCATAGTAGGAGACCATGCGCGCTCCGTGCACGCCCAGGGTCGCCCATAGGCGGGAGGCTCCTCGGTTGGGATCATGAGCGACAGGCACGATGATCCGGGTGTCCGCAGCGAGATCGGCGTCTTGGGCCCAGGCCGAGAGCCAAGCCTCGGCCGCGCTCAGACAGGCCGCTTGGGACTCAAGCTCGCCTTCAAGGAGCTGGTGGCGCAGCCCGATGTCCTCGCAAGAGAGGAGATGCAGCCCATAGAAGAGGCGCTTGATGCTCTCGAGATCCCTGGCCAGGGGCATGCCGCGCAGCCCCTGCTCCCTCAAGCCTCTCAAGCCCGCAAGCGCCTCTTGGGAGAGGGTCGCGGCCAGGAAGTCCTCTAGGAAAGCGTAGGACCGGGCCATGCGCAGGAAATAGGTGGGATTGGGCTCCACGCGAAGGCGCGGGGGCAGGGGCGTACGCGGCCGAGCGTCCTCGCCTTCGGCCAGGGCCCCCAGCGCGAACATGCCGCTGAGGGCGCGGGTCTCACGCCGCTTGGCCAGCACGGCGGCGAAGGCCTTGAGCATCCGCTTCTTGTATTCCTTGTCGAGCAGGAGCTTGGCGCTCTCCGGCCCCCGCTCCGGCAGGAGGAAAGTCTCCAGGGCATAGGCCTGGTACTCGTACCAGCCGGCCTTGGCCCCGGGCTTAAGATCGAGCTTGCCGGAGCGGACGGCCTTGACCAGCTCGAGCATGAGGTCCGCTCCTGGAGGGAGCCCTTCCCCGAAAAGCCCTGTAAAGAGCAGGTCCTCCTTGGAAAGCGGGGCGGCTAGAAGGCTCACCCTGCGCCGGCCCTTCGAGCCCTCGAGCTCGGCCAGCGAGCCAGCTCGGGTCTGCCCTGTCTCCAGGCTGGCGAGCCAATCCAGGAGCGCGGTGTAGCGCGACCTCAGAGCCGGGTCCCGGGAAAGAAGGCCGGCGATCTCGACGGCGCGCGGATCGCCGGGGTCAAGCTCCTCCTGGAAATAGCGCAAGAGCGCGTAGGCCTGCCCGAGTTCGGGCGACCAGGAGTAAAAGCCGTATGGCTGGGACCCGGCGGCCTGCCTGAATTTCTTCACGAAGCCATCTGCCCCCGGGGGAACAAGGGCAGAGCGCTGCGCGGAGAGTTGGCCCCCGACCTTGAGTCCTGCCCAGACCCAGGCATGGGCTTGGCCTCTGGGATCGAGCCTGGTGAACAGGGCATGCAGGAAGACCGCGACGTCCCTGTCCGCGCCGGCGCCAAATCCTCCTGCAGCGGCCAGATGGAGGGCCGCGAGGAGCCCGTCGTCGAACTGCTTGGCTTTGCCGTCCAAGGCGTTGACGGAGGGCAGGAGCCTCTCTCCTTTCTTGGCGGCCCATGCGGCCGCGGCCGCGGCGTAGCTTGGATAGAGCTTGGAAAAGCCCTGCTCGCGGCCAGGCTCCTCCTTCTCGATCCTCAAGGTGATGACGGCCGCGCTGGCGTTGACCCTCATCCCCTCGAAAGGCCGCGAGTCGACGAGGCCGGGCTCGAAGGCGGGGGTCTTCTCTCCCAGCCGGTCGTCCTCGAAGAGCTCGAAGCGCTCCAGACTTTGCAGGGTAGGGACCTTGACCACGACCGCGAGCCCCCGCTCAATGGCCCAGGGAAGAAGCAGCACGGCCAGGCAGAGCCCAAGGCCGGCGGGAAGGACCGTGTGCTTGAGGCAGGTCTTGACCCCGACCGCCAGCTCCCCTGCCCGCATCCTGCCGATCGCGGAGGCCGCCCAGCCGAGGCAGACCATGACGGGCAGATAAGCCAGAAAGGCAACGGAGGCGCGCAGAGCTGTCGCCGGGAGATCGATGTCGAGGCCGAGACCGTAGCGAGCGCATAGGCTGAAGCCCGCCGGCCCCGCGATGAGGACCGCGGCCGGGACCCAGACCACGCACCCCGGTTTTCTCACCGGCCCAAGGTATCAAATCCCGTCGGAGTAAGGATAGCCCAGATTGCCGATTCCACCGGATTATGGGTATCATAGTCCCGGATACGCGCCGGCCGCAGAGCCGCGCGGGGGGGACGACGATGAGCGCAGGCAGGGGTTCCGTCCAGTCCATCATCGACGAGCAGGTCCGGCGCTGGGAGTTGTCGAGCCGGGAGCGCAAGAAGGGCCGAGGCCTTCCCGACCTGGCCATCACCATCTCCCGCCTGCCCGGCTGCGCGGGCGCCGAGGTCTCCAGGGAGACCGCCCGGCGGCTGGACTTCAACGTCTACAATAAGGAGATCCTGCACGAGATCGCCGAGAGCACGCATCTGAGCGAGACCGTGGTCCGGTCGCTCGATGAGAAGGTGATCCCCCTCATGGACGAGTGGATCACTTCGCTCTTCCTGCAGCCCTATCTCTCCCAGGTCTATTTCCACCACCTCCTGCGCGTCCTCCTGACCATCGGCAAAAAGGGACACGCCGTCATCCTCGGCCGCGGCGCGAGCTTCATCCTGCCGTCGCGCGAGTGCCTGCGGGTCCTGTTCGTGGCGCCGCTGGACGTGCGCATCCGGGACTTCGCCCAGCGCCAGAAGCTGACGCTGGAGGAAGCCAAGCGGCGGATCCTCAACGTGGAATCGGACCGGCGGGCTTTCATACGGCGGCATTTCCACGCGGACATGACCGACCCCAGCCACTACGACATCGTGCTCAACACCCAGGATCTGGGCATCAACGGCGCGGTGGAGGCGGTCCAGCTGGCCTGGGAGACGAAGCGGAAAGTCCTGGCGGGCGGCCGATGACGGCGCGCACGCTGAAGGTCGCCCGCCTCGCCGTCGGGGCCAAGGTCCCGACGCGGGCGCATCCGGGAGACGCGGGCCTGGACCTCTATTCCCTCGACGGTTTCGCGCTGCGGCCCGGCGAGGGCCGGGTGGCCCGGACGGGGGTCGCCGTCGCGGTCCCGCGGGGCCACGTGGGACTGGTCGCGGACCGTTCTTCCATGGCGCGGGCGGGGCTCAAGACCGCGGGCGGCGTCATCGACGCCGGCTACCGGGGTGAGATCGGCGTCGTTCTGTGGAACCTGTCCCGGAAACGGCTCCGGGTCGCCGCGGGAGACCGCCTGGCTCAGCTCCTCATCGTTCCCATCGCCACTCCCGCCGTGGAGGAGAGGCCGACCTTGACGAAGACGTCGCGGGGAGCGAAGGGGTTCGGGAGCAGCGGCCGCTAGTTTCATTCGTCACCCCGGCGAAAGCCGGGGTCCAGGCACCAGAACAGGTTTTTTGAATCCGTTCCACACGCTGGATACCGGCTTTCGCCGGTA
>Ga0209211_10006361_pt1 | contig 17126 bp, 22 predicted proteins | sample RifGroA2_FD_183992 | JGI IMG/M metagenome (GOLD analysis project Ga0209211, IMG submission 183992) | Groundwater microbial communities from Rifle, Colorado, USA - Groundwater A2 (SPAdes) (version 2) | ecosystem: Environmental > Aquatic > Deep subsurface > Groundwater | place: Rifle, Colorado... | reverse complement strand
GACGAACTTTCTTATCATCTGCGCCAGCCGGAACGCGGAGAAGTTGTTGTTTTCCGTTACCCTAAAAATACAAAACTATTTTTCATAAAACGTATAATCGGCCTGCCGGGCGAAACAATTAAAATAAACGGCGAAAGCATAACCGTGAAAAATTCTGAACAAAAAGAAAGCATAAAACTGGACGAGTCTTATATTAAAAATCAATCATCTAATGATTTAGAGATATCTTTGGGAACAGATGAATATTTTGTAATGGGCGATAATCGCGCCTACAGCTCCGATTCACGCGCGTGGGGAGCTTTACCTGAAAAACTTATTATCGGACGGGCTTTTTTACGGCTGTGGCCCATAGCCCAAGCGGGGCTCTTACCGGGTAATCAATAGTTTTATTTCCAATTTTAAATAATTAAATTTGATGTCAAAAAAAGAAACAAAAAAAGGACCGCTGACTTCGCCTCGAGGCATGCATGATATTCTGGAAAATAATTACTATAAATACCAGGGTCTTTTTGAAAAAGCGCAGGAAGTAGCCGTTTATTATGGTTTTAAGCCCATAGAAATACCGGTGTTAGAACATGAAGAAGTTTTTACCTCAAGCGTGGGCGTAGGCACGGATATCGTGGATAAAGAAATGTATACCTTGCGCACAAGAGGCGGAGATCGTTTATCTATGCGTCCGGAAGGCACGGCTGGCGTTATGCGCGCGTATCTGCAACACGGCATGCAATCATTTCCCCAACCGGTTATGCTTTATTATTATGGACCGTTTTTTCGGCATGACAATCCGCAAAAAGGACGCCTGCGCGAATTGCGCCAGTTCGGTTTGGAAGTTTTGGGCACGGAAAAAAGCATAGCCGATGCCATGATTATCCGCATGACTCACACTATACTTTCGGAAGCCGGTATAAAAAATCCTGTATTGGAAATAAATTCCATTGGCGATAAAGAATGCCGTCCGACATATGTGCGCGAGTTGGTAAATTATTATAAAAAACACTCAAATAAAATTTGCGAAGATTGCCGTGAACGGATAAAGATTAATCCCCTGCGAGTTCTGGATTGTAAAAAACCGGAATGTTTACCGATTAAAGAAGGCGCGCCCGATCCCGTTGGACACTTATGTCAACCCTGCAAACATCATTTCAAAGAAGTATTGGAATATTTAGAAGAAGTAGGAATACCTTACAACTTGAATAAAAATTTGGTACGCGGACTTAATTATTATACCCGCACGGTTTTTGAGTTTTCTTCCGAAGCGGTTGAGGGTATTGAGCAATTATCGTTAGCCGCGGGCGGACGTTATGACTATTTGGCGCGGGCGTTGGACGGTAAACGCGACGTGCCAAGCGTGGGTGTGTCTTTGGGCATAGATCGTATTGTGCTTTTTCCGTTATACGCGAATCTTGCTCCGCGTATTATGAAAAAACCGAAAATTTTCTTTATTCAGCTGGGTTCCGAAGCCAAAATGAAAAGCTTGAATGTTATTGAAATAATGCGTAAATCCAAGATACCCGTGCATCACAGCTTATCAAAAGACAGTTTGGGTTCACAATTATCGGCCGCCGAAAAATTAAATATTCCCTATGTAATGATTTTAGGACAGAAAGAAGCCATAGAAAGTTCGGTTATTGTGCGCGATATGAAAGAACATTCGCAAGAAACTATAAAAAACGAAAAGCTTATGCAATATTTGAAAGACTTGAAATAATTTTCACAATGATTGTGCAAAAAGAAAATCCAGTTCTGCGCCAAATAACCCGCGAGGTGCCTATTAAAGATATTCAGAGTGCCAAAATAAAAAAAATTATTGCGCAAATGAAAAAAGCATTGGCTTCGCAAGCCGATGGCGTGGCTATCGCCGCGCCCCAAATCGGAAACGCGATGCGTATCGTAATTATTTCCGGAAAAGTTTTTGACGCGCGCTTTCGGCGAGACGCCCGCCTGCCGGACGGACAGAAAATACAAAAAGTCAAAAATTGGCCACCGGATATCACCCTCATAAATCCAAAAATCACTAAACTTTCCAAGGAAAAAAAATGGTTGCCGGAGGGCTGTCTGTCGGTGCGACCATGGTGGGGCGATGTCCGGCGTTCCGAAAAAACCACTATCACGGCTTATGATGAAACGGGTAAAAAATTTACGCGTGGCGGTTCCGGGCTACTAGCCCAGATTTTCCAGCATGAAGTTGATCACTTGGACGGCGTTCTTTTTATTGACAAAGCTCGCAATCTTAAAAAAGAAGAAAATTTACGAACATGAAATTCGTCTTTTTTGGAACACCGGAGTTTGCGGTAGATATTTTAGAGGAATTGAAAAAAGCCGGATTCTTGCCGGCGCTAGTTATAACCGCGCCGGACAGGCCTAAGGGTAGAAAACTTATTTTAACTCCCCCGCCAGTTAAAATCTGGGCTGAACAAAATAGTATTCCATATATACAGCCGGAGAAACTCCCCCCCTCCGCCTTCGGCACCTCCCCCTTATTAAGGGGGAGGATGGGAGGGGGTCTTGATTCTTTCGATCTTTTTATCGTCGTGGCTTATGGTAAAATTATGCCGGAAGAACTCATAAATCTGCCGCGTATCGGAACGATAAACATTCATTATTCTCTTTTGCCAAAATACCGCGGCGCGGCGCCGGTAGAAGCGGCCATATTGGCGGGCGACAGGGAAACCGGCGTTTCGGTACAGCAGATGGAATTCAAGCTGGACAGCGGGCCGATTTTGGCGGAAGAAAAAACGCTTATTGGACCGGACGAAACGGCGCCGGAACTGGGTAAACGCCTGACCGAGCTGGGCGCAGCGCTTTTGGTGAAAATATTGCCGGGGATTACGGGAGGTAAAATCAATCCGCGTCCGCAAGACGAATCCGGCGCGATTTATTGCAAAAAAATTAAAAAAGAAGACGGTCTTGTTGATTTAAACGAGCCGGCGAAAATTCTCTGGTATAAATATCGCGCTTACTTCGGCTGGCCGGGACTGTATTTTTTCGCCGGCGACAAGCGGGTGATAATCAAAGAAGCCACTTACGCGGACGGCGTTTTTCTCATCAAAAAAGTCCTGCCCGAGGGCCGGAAAATAATGGATTATCAGAATTTTTTAAGAGAAATAAAAACTAATACTTGGAAGTGAAGGGGTTGCGTTTGGAGAGGCCTTTGAGCATTTTTTTGACACTGCGGGCGCCACGCCGCCATAGATTTCTATCTTTATTTCGTGATTTTCTTATTTCCTGAAAAAGTTTTTCTTTAATATCATCAATGGCCACATACAGGTCCTCTTGTTCAGAACTTGAATAAAAATCTTTCCCGGAAATAGAAATTTTACAACTAGCCCGAAAAATTTTTCCCGACCTTTGATCACCAACCGTCTTTCCTACTTCAAAATCAACCAATATTTCTTCTTCTGGATATTTAGATAAAAACCTGCCAAGATTAGTAACTCTTTTTACTATATAGTTATGTATAGACGGAGTAATATCCATTCCATTCCCCCGCAGGTTGATTTTTAGATTCTGTTCATTAATAACATCCATAAATATATTTACATTATACTCTAATTTTAATCAACTTAATAATATAAATTCCGATTAAAAACAACATCGTCGAAATTACCGCCGAAGTCATGCAGTACACGCAAATTTCCTTAATAACAAAGACCTGAAGATAAACAAAGAACGCGCTGGCTAAAAACCCTAACGGCGTTACTCGCGCTATTAAACGCAATATACTCGTTTGCTTTTTATCCAGAAAAAGTACCGCCAATATCGCTAGAAAAAGATAATAAAGCGCCCCGAAAAGCGCGACCGGTATACCCGCCACGGTGCTGTATTTGCTGGTTAAAACCGTTTCGCAACCCGTAACTATCGTACAGGGTGGTATTTCGCCACGAAAATGCTCTGCGGTCAGATACGTAGACTCGACAAAACCCACTATGGCTAACATAAGGAAAATAATACTTAAAACTTTTAATTTTTTCTCCATATTATGGTTTTAAAGCCGTGTTCAAGAGTTCGCGAAATTTGTCCAGAGAAGTCGGATTGGAAATTAATTTTCCGTTCAGAAAGAAAGTCGGCGTACCGTTTAATTTTAAGCGCGTAGCTTCGGCCTGCGCGTTAGAAATTTTGTCGGCAATTTCTTTAGATTCCCAATCAACGGCAAAACGTTCCATATCCAATCCGAGCTCGCGGGCGTAACTGGTAAAAAGTTCTTTGGCTTGCGTTTTGGGTTTTTCAGACCATTCTTTCTGGTTTTCAAAAATTACATCGTGCATCTCCCAAAATTTACCTTGCAAACCGACCGCCTCGGCCGCCCCCGCGGCGGCCACGGAGTTCAAATGATTTGGAAGCGGGAAGTGACGATAAACAAAAAGTAATTTATCATCAAATTCTTCTTTAACTTGTTTAAGAAGCGAAGAATAAGCGCGACAAGCGGGACATTGAAAATCACTGTACTCAACGAGCGTAAGCGGAGCTGTCGGAACACCCTTTGTCTGATCACTGACATCCACGACTCGCGGTTCACCGGTTTGTTGGGTTGAACCTTCCTTGCCAGCTGGAATAAAGAGCAAGCCCGCCACCACTAATACCACCACGCCCGCGAACCCGCCCCATAAAAACAAATTGTGTTTATTCATATTTATATTATACGTTAATTTTATAATTAATTATATCGCGCAGGAACTGCCGCCCCAGCCCGGAAACCACTCGGCATTTTTTTTATCGGCTTCTTGAAGCATCATTTTCTCGGAAGCTCCGCGCGAAGCCATAAGTTCAAGCATTCCCAGCATAGCCATACCATGATTGCAATCGGGAAAATAAGTTGAATTGGAACAGCACGGGCGATAAACTTTTTTCGCCACTTTTTCCAATAAAACTTGTTCGGCCAGCGTTAATGTAACCAGTTCGTATTGCGAATAATGATCCATAGCCGAACCGCGGGCCAGCGTCCAACCACCCACCGAGGCCATATGTTCCGGACCGTCGTGCGACACATCCATCATCGGGCCTTCTTCTAAAACTGGATTTTTATTTGCCAGCCCGAAAGCCCAGAGTAAATTAAGTTCGGAAAGTTCAGCCGGATCGGCTTTTTCAGAATCTATCACGCCTAAAGAAACAAGTTTGGCGATAATTTCAGGTCCGAGTTCCGCTTCCCCGCCCGGCTTCACTGATTGAGAAGGCAAAACATTCATAAAAATAAAAATAATAATCAATAAAATCCCCAAAGTTTTTAATTTAGTTTTCATATTAACAACAATTTTTCATTTTTTTTTCTAATTCGACAACTTGCGGATTTTTTTCCGCCGGCGCGCGCCCCCGGCGCGCGCCTAAAGCCACCCCTAGCGCCCCAACTACCGCCAATCCCGCTATCAACCAATAAGAATTAAGCAAGGCATAAGCCGCGCCAAAACCAAAAACAAGATAAATTAATCGCGCGCGCAACAGCCAATCAGAACCGACGGTGTACATAATACCCACAACCGTTCCGCCCATAAGCACAGCCGGAATTTTCAGATCAATTTTCAGACCCAGCCAATACAAAGCGAGCAATATCAGCCACATACAGCTGACCAAAAGGCATACGGCACAAATTTTTTTCTTCATATTACAAGAATAATATTAACATTCCTAAACCGACCATGGCTACTCCTCCGCCTAAACGCATCCACCCCCTCTCTTTCGTCTGCCAAGCTTGAACTTTTCCTAAAAGCATCTGATTGCTCGCTATAAGTAAAATTATAACAAGCGGTAAAATAAAAATAAGATTATATAGAAGCAAATATCCAAGTCCGGGAAGATAAGTCGTGGAATCGTGCAGTAATCCCAAAACCATAAGATACGGCCCGCCGGTGCAAGGAAATTCGCATAAACCGACCAAGATACCTAACAAGAAAACCGCCGGCAGGGAACCCTTTTCCATAAATTCAGCCATTTTATTATGAGCAACCGGTGAAATGCGCAGTTTAATCGGAAAGTTCGGAAAAAATTCATTGACAAGATTAATACCACCCAGAAAAATCAGAAGAATCGCGCCAACTTTAGCCATAAAATGTGGCGTGTTGAAGATGTGCAGAGTTTGTAGAATTCCCAAACCAATCAACATATAAACCAGAAAAATTCCAAAAACATAAGCGCTGCCCAGTTTAAGTATGCTTCCGCGCGCCTTACCAATACTTAAGAGGAAAGCGATGGTTAAGATAAGAATTGAGAAAGCGCAGGGATTGATGCTGTCCAGAAGCGAAGCGACCGCGACCAGTGGTAAAAGTTGGGTACCGCCGTTGGAAATTTTCCAAAGAAAATCGGTGCCCGCGCTACTCCACTTAAAGAAAGCAAATACTCCAAAGAGAAAGATCGCGGCTGTTAAAAAAATAATTAATTTTTTTCTAGTCATAATTATGGAGTTACAATCCCTTTGATTTTAAGCCTAAACGGAATTTCTGATGAATTCTCAATAATAATTTCGCGATCAATCAACCCGACACCCGCCGGACCATGCGCGTTCGGATCAAATATCACTTCAACTTGGGCTCGCGCGCCGGCTTCTATTGTTTCTTTAATCATGGGCACGGGCATGTGTCCGGGCATGCCATAGGGACCAAAACTGCGCCCATCTATATTTAATTCCGCCGTAGTGCACATACAGGAGGTGTACATTTTATTAATGACTACCGGACTTGTGCTTGCGTTTTTAATCGTGAATACATGACCCACTTTGCCGTTGGCCATCGAAATTGATCCGAAATCGAACACTGTTTCTTCAGCCGAGAGTGCTCCGCTCACGCCTGTCGTATCGTCTGATGAACCAGACGGCGGAGTCGGTTTGGCCAGCCAAAAAATCAGAGCTAGGCCGGCTAATACAATAACCAAACCAATAAAATTTTTATTCATTTTAATTTAATAGATAAATAATAAACACCCGCGCGATCTAGCGGAAAGAAGGAGAATTTTCGTGAAATTTAAGCCAATGTAAAATACGCCACCCCAATTTTATTCGAGGAGGACGAAATGATTTTAAAACAGAAAATTGAGGAGTAGAAAATACGGGCGGAAGAAGCTGGAAAATAAAACCGATTACTAAGAGTAAAATCGCCAGTATGATTGCGATCCCTATGTTTAAAAACGCGGTGGAAAACCACTTTAAAGCACTAATATGAAAACTGGCAAACAATAGACCGTTTTCAGGACAGTTGGCTTCCTGAACCGAAGCCGCCAAGCATCCGTTATGCGCCCCGTGCCCCATAGACAAAGGACCGGCCGTAAATATGCCCAGAAAAGCCAAAGTTATAATAATAGTCAGCGCGGTTTTCATATTCACCCATTAAGTATAACAAAAAAATAAAAACTAATATAGGTAGCCCCAAGTTTGCAATTTATCGCTGTCTTCATACCAACCTAAACCAATATCCGTCCGATAAAACATATTTTGCAAAATTACATTATCTATTCTTCCATACGCTTGTTTCCGCGCGTCTTCCACTGTCGTACCGGAACCGGTTACCACCAAATCGTAACCGGTATCGCCGGCGATACACCAGTTGCCGTCAATAAATTTTATATCCCCCAAATGAATGCCTTCGTAATTGGGCTTTTTAAACGTAATGGACAAATCTTTATAAATACTCATTTCTGTTTTGTCGTCATAGGGAAACGGCGGCGTGGCGCAGACGATTCCGAGCTGGAATCCTTTTTTTGTTTTCAAATCAAAATTTTCTCCCTTCGCCAATGCATACAAAAATTCTCCCCATTTACTCAATACTCCTTCGCTTTGCACGGAAATTGTCGGATATCCGAACCGCGACGTAAATTCAAGCGGATAAATCCCGCGGGCGTTCGCGATGCAATTAATATCAATGTATCCAACATATCCGGATTTTTTGATATCTTCCTTAAATTTTTCAAGCGTCAGTTTAAAAATCGTGTTGGGCTGGGACCAATACATCAGCGTTCCCATCTCGCCGGTAAACGGCCCGATATCGCCTGGAAATAATTTTTTGTGTTCAAAATTGACATTGATCGGATAAATAAAATCATTGCCGTTAAAAAACGCGCCTACGGCAATCTCCACGCCGGAAACAAATTTTTGCAGTTGAAATTGTTTGATTTTGTTTTTTAAAACTTTTTGGTTTGAACGCAGAATTTCGTGCAGGTCCTTGCCGTCGTCGTCTTTTCCCAAAAACAAAAGACTCTTCCAGTCTGATGAAACAAGACCAGATGGCTTGTATACATACCGCCCGGGATTTTCCGCGATAAATTTCAGGGCTTCTTCATAATCATTAAAATCCCAATGGGCAAGGGTCAGTAGGCCGAGCCGCTTCATTTCTAATTGTCCAAATTCCCGATTATTTTCCAATTTATCCGTATATTCGCTTCCACCGACAACTAGCTTCCCTTGCGCACGAAGACTGTTGGCGATTTTTCCGAACCCAGTATCGTCAAAAACAATCACATCAGCCCAATCTTTATGCTTCTGCCAATCGTCAACTTTGTCCAAAATTCCATCATAAACATCCTGATCGTCCTTGCTTTCAATAAACACCTTAACTTGATGGCCTTCTTTTTTTATCTGCCACGCCAAATCACCGCTCAAGCTTTCGAATGACACGAATAAAAATTTCAAAACTTTTTCCGGTTTTTCGGAATTTCCGTTGCTATTGGATTTTATGAGTGTATTCGGATGATTATTTTGATCGCTGGGCATTTAAAATAAATTTAGCATTAAAATTAAAAAAAGTAAAACAAAAAGTTAATAACTTTTTGTTAATAAAAAAAATCCCCGAATTAAAAACTCAAGGATTTTTACCTTTTTATTTTATATTTATTTTCTTCCAGCCCACCCAATCGGGTAGACCTTTCCTTTATTTACGCATCCCTTCTGGGTTGTGCAACTTGATGTCAGTAATATTACCAACATCAGAGAGAGGAAAAATATTTTTTTCATTATTTTCTTTTTTTTGCGAAAATTAAAAAAATATACATCCGTGTATATGCTAGCATATTTGTATATACTTGTCAAGCACAAAAATATAGCTCAATCACCCCGCCTAAATAACCCATTATATATGGCGTAAATTGTTATTTTTGGTTTTCCAGAAACTGAAAAACTTTCTCGTTAGTTAGCATATTTTCCACGTAAATTCGAGCTCGTTCGGGATCCGCTTCTTTGTGAGTATCCATAATTAGCCCAACCTGCGCCTCAATTTCCTTCTCGTCCGGCTTTATATTTTCTTCTTTGGCGATCTGATAAACAATCAATTGAAGTTTTGATCTTTTCTCGGCGTCTTTCACCCATTCTTTTCTAATATCCTCTTCTGTCTTTTTTATATTTTTCAAATAATCCTCAAACTTTATTCCGGTTTGGGAAATATCGTGTTTAAATTGATGAGTCATTTTATCCAGCTCTAAATCAATCAGTAGTCGGGGTATTTTTAAATCAGTTTCTTCAATTATTTTATTAACGATTTTCAGCCGATTTTTATCTTTTTCTTTCAGTTCTTTTTCCAATTTTATGTTCTTTTTAAGTTTTTTCTTAAAATCTTCCGCGTCTTTGAAATCGCCAAGTGATTTCACAAATTCGTCGTCTACCTTGGGTGCCTCCTCTCTATCTTTCTGCCGAAGTTTTTGGATTTGAGAAATAGTATCTTCCACTTCTTTGTCGGTTACTTCTAAATCTTTTTCAACTAATTTGGAACCGGCTTGAACGGCAAGTTTTTTATAATCAGGCAATTTTATCACTGGCATAACAGCCGTTTTTATTTTAAATCCTAGCGGGTTTCCTTTGGCGATTTTGGTGATGGTTATTTCCGGCGAACCAATAGCATCGATTTTATTTTCCTTCAAAAACCGCGGGTAATGTTCGTTCAAAGCCATTTGAGCGGCCTCTTCCAAAATTTTATCTTCCCTTACGTGTTCTATTAAAATATTTTCAGGAATATGTCCTTTTCTAAAACCGGGAATTTCAAGATCTTCCCCTATTTTTTTTATGGTTCTTGTTCGGTATTTTTCAAACTCCTCCGTCGGAATTTCTCCGGAAATCTCCAGCTCACTGTTTTCTAATTCTTTAATATTCAAATCCATAGTGTCTTTCATATTATCACATAAGGGTTTAAAATTAAAACTGTGTTTATTTTATTATGATAGGATAAAAGAATGTATAATAAATTTAAAAAGGAAATAAGGAAAAAAGGAAACGTAAAAAGGGCTAAATTGCTTCAAAGATTTTTTAAAACAGGAAAAGGAGAATACGGCGAAGGAGACTTTTTTATGGGGATTACCGTCCCGGAAATCAGAAAATTAGCGAAAAAATATAATGATTTAGGATTAAAAGACATTAAAAAACTATTGGGCTCAAAATTCCACGAAGAAAGATTGACCGCCCTGCTTATTTTGGTTGATAAATTTAAAACAGGAGATAACAATCAAAAAAGACGGATTTTTGATTGTTATTTAAAAAATACAAAAAAAGTTAATAATTGGGATTTAGTGGATCTTTCAGCTCAAAAGATAGTGGGAGAATATCTTTTAGATAAACCAAAAAAGATTCTTTATAAACTCGCGCGATCAAAAAATCTCTGGGAGAGAAGAATTTCCGTAATTTCCACTTTTTATTTTATAAAGAATAATAAATTTAAAGAAACTTTAAAAATTTCAAATATACTTTTGTGTGATAGCCACGACTTGATTCATAAGGCGGTCGGTTGGGCGTTGAGAGAGGTGGGGAAAAAATCTCTTAAAACAGAGGAAAAGTTTCTGAAAAAATACTGCCTAAAAATGCCCAGAACCATGCTTCGTTATGCTATTGAAAAATTTCCGGAAAAGAAAAGGCAAATATACTTAAAAAAACTCATTGTAGTTAATGAGTAAAGAGATTATAAGGCCTACGTTACTTTAAAAATAACCTCTGGGCTTTTTTATTTAATTTATCGAAATTTTATAACCTTTTATCAATGCGCCAGAAATTCGTAGATATAAAAACCAAGAATAGCGAGAAAACCGAGAACGGCAAATAATTGTAGGATATTTAATGCTTTCCGTGTTTCCCAATCGGAAACCGATTTTTTTGCAAAAAAGAATATGGCAAAAAACAACGCGAATATAATGAGCGAGAACCAGCTTTTTGTCACCCAGTGATGCCCCGTAAGACTTTTTAAAAATTCCTTGAGCGGAGCGGAAAGTTCCGCGGAAACAGTTATTAAAACCACCGCCGTAATGGTAACGACTGAAGAGTATGAGGAAGCGTAAATTGATTTCAATTTATCCATAATAATTTATTATATGACACCCCAGCGGGCGGCGGCTGAAATAATAAAACCCATTAGACCAAAACTTAAACCAAGCCCCGCGGCAATGGCCGTAAGGTAAATAAACCCCCTGCGCAGTCCAAACAAATGTAATTCATCCGCGTTAAGCCGCGCAAGAAAATAAATCGTAATCACGATAGGAATCATAAACAGAAAAATATGTTCTTTCGCTTCCATGGCGACAGCGTGCGCCCACGGCGCGTTGCCGGCTTTAATCACGGGTTTAACCAATGTGCCGTAATATTTAACATAATAATACCCGCCGATAATCCAAGTAAGGACGAAACCCGCGATTCCCAGCCAGGCCGCCGTTAGACGACGTTTTACGGATCCGGCATCAGCCACCACTTCCCCTAACAACCATAAAAACGCGTCAATGCCTACAATCGCAAAACCCAGATGTAATCCAATGAGCACCGGTTTGCTTAATAAAACATTCCAAATATCCATACAATAATTATACTACTACTTCTTCACTCATCAAACCCGATATCCACACAAAAATAATGTATTCATTCGATAGTCATTTTGTAAACTAGGCATGACTGCCTGCCACAAAACCAGTAGTCCAACAAAGTTGCAAAGAAAAACCACCAGAAGGATGATTAATATGCAGTAAATCTCCGGTAATAAATAAATTTTTGAAAAGCGCAGAACGCATAGTTTTAGTGTCAATTTCAGTGAGAGGAACTCCCCCGTCAGTAACTATTGCTTTATCATATCCCATCAATCTTATAATGGTTACTGGTAGAGCTTTTAGTGTTCCGACTAATACTTTACGCTGTTCTTTTGTAATACTGTGCACTTTTGTATCTGGACATACAGTAGGAACTAAAAGCCAGATAACTTCAGCCATGCCGTGGGGCACGATATCATCGGCAATATTTTTAATTATTTTATTTTTATTCGCGTCAAATATTTTAATAAGCTTTTTTTCTAATGCTCCGTGGTCGGTGTCGGGATACGCGTCAATATGCGCGGTCACCGTGCCCGTATGCAATAAATCCCCCACTATCCCCGCCGTATTTAAAATAAGAGGTCCAGAAAGCCCAAAATGAGTAAAAAGTAATTTCCCCTTTTTGGAAAATTTTTTCACCCCGTCAACAAAAAAAGTTATTTTCATAAACGTCAATGATATTCCTGAAAGTAAATGCCCCCAACGTTCCTTGGTTTCCAGCGGAACAACGGAAGGCGTTGGAACCACAACATTGTGCCCTAACGCTTTTAACCAATTAAATCCATCTCCCGTTGAACCCGTCTCCGGATGCGAAAGCCCGCCCGTTGCCATAATATATGAATCAGCCGTATAAGTAACTCCGCCGGCCAATATTCCGGTAATGCGATTTTTTTCTTTAATAATACGCGATACTTTTGCGCCGATCAAAACAGTAACTTTCCCTTTTTTCAAATATTTTTCAAGAGAATGGAAAACATCAAGCGCGCGTTCGGTGCGCGGAAACGCGCGCTTGCGCGCCTGAACCACCAGCGGAAGTCCCAACTTTTCAAAAAAAGAAAAGGTATTTGAAACGCCAAACTGCGAAAAAGGAGAATATAAAAACTTTGCGGCCTTGCCGTAATTTTTTAACATAAGATGGATGTCTTCTTCGGCATTCGTAACATTACATCTTCCTCCGCCGGTGATTTTTAATTTTTTTCCAAGCACGGCGTTTTTTTCAAGCAACAGCACGCGCTTGCCGAGCTCGGCGGCGCGCCCCGCCGCCATCATTCCCGACGCGCCTCCGCCTATCACAATCACTTCATATTCCATATCCACTCCTAACTCTATCGCGGAACTTCTATTAATTTTTCACCCAACGGTTCAGGAAGTAAAAGGTGTAATGTCATTCCCGTGATTCTGCCGTCTTCCCCAATAACCACATCCATTCCAACATCAGGATAAATGGGAACCGGAGGCAAAGGCCGTCCTTCTTCCCCTGTCGGCCTTAAAAGAGGCCTTTCAAACTCCTCTCGGCGGAAAAAAGTTATCAAATACTTTCCTTCGCCCAAATCTTCCGACCTTATAACTTCCGAATTGTTTTCCGAAGTAGGAACTTGCCAGTCTGGATGTTCTTGTAAAATTAAATTCTGATCCCAAAAAATATCGGCCTCCGTTTCAAATATCCCCCTTTCCCGATCATGACCAAAAGCGGCAAGTTCCTGCCTCCCTATCCAAACCCAGTTTTTCCCCGGATAAAGGGTGGCTTCCCTGTTGGCTAAATTATTTTCCCAGACATCTTCGCCTTCTTTTTTAAAATCAATTTTAACGATTTTAAATCTTACTTCTTTCACTTGTATGCCGGCTTGATCTTTGGTAAAAATATCGGAATAGCCAATTACTAAACCTAAATAAGGCGCGATTAAAAACCCGATGGTTAAAGAAAGCAAATAGCCGTGGATTTTATGTTCTTTCAGGGGTTTGATAAATCTGGCGACTATCGCCAATACCGCGCCGAAGATCAGAATTAAATAAAACACATTTTTGGAAATGTAATAGTGAACAAAATTCTCATTTATTAAAGCCAAAACCACCCCAATTAAAACCGTGAGCAAAACCCACTTTAATTTTTTAATGATTTTCATACCCCCTATTTTACCATAATACTGTTATTGGTGGTGATGTTTACGATAATTTGGTAATAATAAAAAAGGCTCTCGTTGGCGAGAACCTTTTATCTAAATCGACTACTTTTTGTGAATCTAATTTCGGAGGATTTTCTTTTTTGACCATGGTCCATTTCCTTGTAAGATAGGAGTAAAAGTAGATATTATCTTCCACCCTCACTCCGAAAAAGGTAGCGTTAAAACCAGAATTATTAAATTCAATTTTCCGCACAAAATATTTTTGAAGATCGGGGGGTAATATTATTTCCTCCCATTTGTTTTCTTCTTCATAAAATACAAAAATTTTGTGCACACCCTTACAATTTAATACTCCAACCCCTTGAACAAATTCTTTCTTATTATTACTTATTGGGAAATTCATAAATCTTTTTTGGGCTTCGTTTTCATTTTTATAACATTCTTTCCATCCTGGGACAGTAGAATATAATTTACTTTCTTCCCCTCTTTTACAACTAAAAAAGATGGGAAGAAAAACTAAAAAATACATAATTATGTTTTTCATTGTTAATGAATTTTATGAGTTTTTGGAATATTCCAATCCAATATAGAGATTACAACAAAAATCTTTGTTTGTTAAGACGTCAACTATAACGAATTAACTAACCTCTATTATTTTCCAGCGGTTGGCGCGGCTGGTGGCAATTCGCAAACGTGACGGAGTAATATCCAAAAAATCCGCCAACGCTCGGACAACAACCGTATTCGCGCGCCCATCCACGGGCGGTTCCTTCACGGACACAATAAAATGAGTTTCATCAATTTTTTTCACCCCCTCTTTCTTTGCCCGTGTTTTTACTATAACAAAAATTTTCATACATGAAATGAGTTTATTATAACAAGCTTTTTTTACGGCGCGGGCCCGCCGGCAGACAGGCCTTCAAAAAATTTTTGTGCATTTTGGAAAGTTCGGACGACGAAATATTGGTAAAGGCCGTTTCCGCGCCACCGGAGGCGGCGCGGAAAGAGCCGTCTTTTGCCAAAACTTCCGGATGCACCCGAAAAGCGCGCTCATTCCAGCCTAAAAGATGCAGGCCCGAAAGCCGCCTGACGCGCGAAAGCGCGACATAACCCTGTCCGAATTCAAAAACCTGCGAAAGATCGACGACCGCTTCGTCTAAACTTACACCCTGGCTCTTATGCACCGTGATCGCCCAAGCCAAGCGCAACGGCAGTTGCGAAATTCGCGCGCGCGCCGCGCCGTTTTCTTCCACCGTCCAATCCATTGGCTCAACCGCGATTCGACGGCCACTACGTATCTTGATAATCGGACAGCCACCGGCAAATTCCACAACCGTTCCAAGCGTGCCGTTTACGAATCCGCCGAATAAATTATTTTTGGTAAACATAACCGCCGCGCCTTCTTTTAAAGAAAGCGTTTCCGGTGAAAGACATCCTTTCTTAAGTGCGGTCACTAACGCCGCGGGACCGCGCGACGACATAAAAAATTCCCGTGGCTTACCGGCGAGCTTGGCCAACGTTTCATCATTCACGCGGTCAACATCAATATTGTGCGAAAAAAGTTGGGGTATATTCTTGGGCGCGCGGGCGGGTTCAACTTTACGCGCTTGAATGTGGCGCAAGTGCTCATTGTTGAAAACGTCGCGCCGAATTGACGAAAGCACGGAAAGAAAAGCGCGGTCGTCCTGCCGATACTGCTCGGTCAAATAACACACGACTAGATTTAAGCGCGCCCAAACGGATGAATCGCAAGCGAAGCGGGCCGGCCCGCCTGCGCGGGCAGGTGAGTTTTCTATTAACACGGCCTGCTTTTCGCTTTCCGCTTTTACGTTTAAAATCGGCGGAAGCTGGAAAAAATCGCCGACTAGAATCATTTGCAGGCCGCCGAACGGTTCCGGATTTTGTTTTACTTCACGGCATACGGCGTCAATCATGGAAAGTGTCTCGGCCGAAAGCATGGACACTTCGTCTATAATTAAAATTTTAGCTCGGCGCACACGTTTCCCAACATAAGAACTGGAAGAAATTTTATCAAGGTCATATTTATCAAGTTTCTTTTTAATCCCGATACCGCTCCAGGAATGAATTGTCATTCCGCTGATGTGCGTGGCGGCGATGCCGGTAGAAGCGGTAATAGCCGGCTCCACGCCGTGCCGGCGCAAATACGCGACATATTCGTTGACTGTATGCGTTTTGCCAGATCCCGGTTCACCCGTCAAAAAAACATTCGCGCCGGTTTTCAATATTGAAAGTGCTTGATTTTGGGTCATGAAAATAATATTAGGCGCTCACACACTGAATTCAACTTTATCCCCGGTAAACAACGGGGTGGTCGGCAGTCTTGGCGCCACTCCGTTTATTATGATTTTTAATTTACCGGGCGGATATTTCTTTTCTATTTCCGGATATGCTAGGAAAATATTGTACAATAGATAAACAAACGTTGACCACTCACTCATAAACATTGGTTCGGTCGCCACGCTCGTAATTTTCTGAAGATTTTCATCATAGCAAACTTCAATCTTGATCACCTTTGGCATATCTGCATATTTACTCATCTCCGCCATCATTTTTTCCATTTCGTCTTCGGTCATGATATTTATTATAATCATTAGCTCTGCTAAAATCAATATTCTCATCCGCCATATAGTTGTTAATTCGGTTAAATTAACAACTAATAAATTGGCCCTTAAATCAAATTTGATAAATTTTTATGGGAGTAAGGCGAGAGAAAGTAGTAAACTGTCGTACTCTCTTGCTTTTTGTCCAAAACATCCGCTTTCTCCATTATAACCAAGTGGCGCGAGGTAGCCGGCAACGACAAATCTATGTGCTCTGCTATCTCCCCCACACTGGCACGTTTCTTGTTCTTAATGTATCGGAAAATTTGCAAACGACGCCTGTTTCCTAGCGCCCTGAAGATTCCTTCTAAACTTTTAATATTGTTGTCCACCTGTTTATACTGTTTATATTATTAAAACCCCAGCAAAGTATACTTGTTAATTGTATACTTGTTAATTCGTTTAAGTTAACAAGTAAAGAATTGGAATTTGGGATGTTGCCACCTTAAGAAAACTCACACTTACATTATACACCCTTGCGTAAACCCTGACTACTAGTTGCTAATTCGGTTAAATTAACAACTAAAGATCCTCCGGGGTGCCTGCCTGCCTCCGCCAAGGCCAAACCAAACAGCCATGCCCCGTTAGAAGCGAGACGCTTTCTAATGGGGTCTAAAAAAAAAGGGGGTCAAACAGC
>Ga0209211_10006360_pt1 | contig 17133 bp, 19 predicted proteins | sample RifGroA2_FD_183992 | JGI IMG/M metagenome (GOLD analysis project Ga0209211, IMG submission 183992) | Groundwater microbial communities from Rifle, Colorado, USA - Groundwater A2 (SPAdes) (version 2) | ecosystem: Environmental > Aquatic > Deep subsurface > Groundwater | place: Rifle, Colorado... | reverse complement strand
ATAATCATCGGAGAAGGTGGCCTTTAATTTATCAACCCAAATTCTCTCTACCCACTCCAAATGGGCAAAGTCGCTGGTGTTGTTATACAACGGCGAGCCCATAATTCCGGGGGCGATGATGGTTGGAATCTTACCAGTATACGAAGTGTCAATAGCTGTATCAAATGACCAATCCAGAATAAAATGATTCTCGTAGCCATTGCCGCAGGCGGCCGTAAATCCAATCCAAGCGTAGCCCGCATTTAAGCTAAGTAAAGAGTCAAGATTGACGCGCGAGACGATAGCGGGTGTCACTAAGTCATCAAGATACACCCTAAATGTATCAACCGCATATGTGATTTTAGCAGTATGAATTTGGCCATCAATAAAAGATGGGACCGTGCTAGACCAACCGAGTGAATAGCTAAGGCTGGGGTTATTGGCAAGTAAGCCTCGGCTCTGAATGCTGATATGATTGTTATTTGGATCAATACTGCCATTATCATACGTGTCAAATTCAATAGCCAAGCTATTAGGTATACCCCCATAGCCAATATTTCCACCATAACCACGGCCAACCGTTCCAATAATAGAATCGCCCGTATTTTGGATAACTAGCGCCAAACCGTCAGCGCCGCCGCCTAGTCCGCCCCTTTGGTTGATTAGAAAGCGGAAAATTGTTTGGAAGCTGTCGCTGACAAGCTGTTGGTAGCGATACCAACCCGCGCCCCCTTGGCCATTAGTAGCTCTGGTAAGACGAAGTGTATCGCCAACTACCACCGCATCACGTACTAGGATTAAACTATCGGTGTTGGAAAAGTCGCTGAAAGTAAATTGAGCCTTAACGCTTGGTACAAGCAGTAATAGACACAGCAAGTTGTAAAAGAGCGAGCGGAACATAAATCCTCCTACGTTTAGTGTTGTTTTTTTTGGTGAGTTATGTTTGTTTTTACTAAATTGAGCATAGTTTATCTAAGATATTTGCGCAATTCTATTTGTTTTAGGTACACACATTTGGCGGGTTTGTTAATTGATAATCTTTCAAATATTGATTAGGCGTTTGGCCGTTTAACCCACAGTGCTCTAAGTCGTTGTAATATATGTTCCACCATTTGAGCTTCTTTTGCAAATCCTGGAAGTTTTTGAATTTGTTTTGCTCGTAGAATTTCTCTTGATCTTCTCGATGACTTCTTTCCACGGTTCCATTTTGAGCCGGTTTTCCTGGGTCAATGAGGTAGTGAATAATGTTGTTTTCTTTGCAGAAGATGTCCAAGGCATGAATGGTTTTCACCGTCATATCGCTCCGTTTGGTCAGGCTGGTGTAGTAATTGGTGAAGATACTCCCATTGTCGGTTTTAATCGCTTGGATTTTGTATTTAAATATCTCCATTACTTCTTTTAAAAACAGAATTGAATGGAAATTCGTTTGGTTGTCGTAGACCGCCAGATGTCGCCATCGGGAAGCCGTGTCAATGGCTGTATATTGAAAATATTGCATTCCCAGAACGGTTCCGGGCACATATTTCACGTCAATTTCAATCAGTTCACCCGGCTGTCTGGCCGCTTTGACGTATTGGTACTTGATTTTCCGGACTCGGTATTGGCGTACCAGATTCTCCTTTTTCAAAATCTTCCCAATAGTTCTTTGATGAATTACTATTCCTTCTTTGGCCAGCTGCCAGTGTATTTTCAAGGCGCATTTTTTGCTTCGGTTCCTGATCTCAATGATTCTTTCTTTTAACCTTAGCGGTGTTTCTTTAGGTTGGGTCTTGGGTTCAGTTGATTGCGGTTCCAAAGCGTCTACTCCGGCTTGTCGGTACAAGGCCAGCCAGCGTTCCAGGCTACGCTTTGAATATGGACATACTTTTGCCACATCAACCAGTTTAATCTGGCTGTTGATAATTGGCCTGATCCACCTTAACTTTTCTTCTTTGATTGTTTTAGACATACATATGCTCATTTCTCCATTCTAGGAGAAACCGCCATATGTGTGTGCACATTACCTATTTTCCTTGACAGAATTGGGCTAAAATGATATAATTAACACATATATGACAGATGGTCAAGGTTCAATTTTAGATAAAATAATAACCACGCAGCAGTTTAGCCGCAAAGAACATTTTCGGCCGCAAGAAATACTGGCCGAGATTCTAAAAGCATTATCCGAACGTGAAGCGCAAGTGTTGGTGCGCCGTTTTGGTTTGCCTGATAAAGACAAAGAAACTTTGGAAAGCGTGGGTAAGTCTTTTAATATTACGCGGGAGCGAGTAAGGCAGGTGGAGAAATTGGTAGTTGGCAAAATTAAAAAGGCGCCGAAATTACAACAAGTATTGCAGCCGTTAAAGGAAGTGATAATGGAAACCATAGAAGCCGAGGGTGGAGCGGTTACGGAAAAGAGATTGTTACAGTTATTGGCTGAGGGTGCCGGACAAGACATGCCTAGGCACACTATGCGTTTTTTCTTGTCCGAGTTATTAAATGACGTAGTGTCGCCGATTGGGTATAATGATAATGACTTTAATGAGGGTTGGCTTTTGCATAACGCGTCCTTAGAGGCCTTACGAAAAATTTTACAATCGGCTTTTACTATTTTAGAGCAAGCGGGTAAACCTTTATCGGATGAGGCGCTGGTTAAAAAAATGTTAGAAGTTGGTGCCGTTACGCCACTAAACGAACCGGCCGACAACCAAAAAGTTTTACTGGCGCTTTTGGAAACGGGTAAAGTAATAAAAAGAAATCCTTATGGCGAATGGGGGCTAGCCAGTTGGGACACCATCACCCCTAAGCGCATGGGCGATAAGATTTATTTGGTTTTAAAAAAGGCCGACAAGCCCCTGCATTTTCGACAAATCACTCAACTTATTAATGATCAGCAATTTGATCACAAACAGGCGCACGCGCCGACGGTTCATAACGAGTTGATTTTAGATAAACGGTATGTGTTGGTGGGGAGGGGTATTTATGCTTTGCGCGAATGGGGTTTTGAGCCGGGAGTAGTGGCCGAGGTGCTGGCTAAAATTTTGCAGGAGGCGGGTGGCCCCCTAACACGGGAAGATTTATTACAGCGTTTACAAAAGCAACGTATGGTGCAGCCAGGTACTGTTTATTTGGCTCTGACCAATAAACAGCTATTTAGTCGTACGGCCGACGGAAAATACCAATTAGCCGCAGCCAATTAATACTATGGGTTTTGATTTAGATTTTTCACAACTACAAGGGTTGTCGCCGCTAGCGCAGCAATGGTGGGTGTTTACGCATGGCGGCTGGATTATTGTGCTTTTAATCGGGCTGCCGTTGTGGTTTGTGGAACGCTTAAGGCGTAAACGAGTGGCATATATAAACAATACACCTTACGTGTTGCTGGCGGTTGATGTACCCAAGGAAACCGAACAATCTCCCAAAGCGGTCGAAAGTATTTTTACCGCTGTGGCCGGAAGTCATACTACGCATAATAAGTATAAGACTTACTGGGTGGGAAAATACCAAGAGCCGTTTAGTTTTGAAATAGTAAGTTTGGGTGGTTATATTCAATTTTTTATGCGGGTGCCCGAAAAAAACCGCGATCTTATTGAAGCGGCTATTTATGCTCAATATCCCGACGCCAACATTGTGGAAAGCGAAGATTACGTGAATCGAATACCGGATAATTTTGACACCGATGAATATGATTTGTGGGGCACGGAACTGATTTTAGAAAACAAGGAGGTTTATCCCATACGCACTTACGTGGAGTTCGAGCATCAGGCGTCCGAAGATTTTAAGGATCCGATGGCATCTATGTTAGAGTTGCTATCACGTATTCATCCGGACGAAGATGTGTGGATGCAAATTTTAATCACCCCCACGGATGACAAATGGAAAGAGGCTGGTTATCAGGAGGTCAAAAGATTAGTGGAGGGTAAACCACCAACCAAACCGGGTTTGTGGTCGGGTATTTCATCAGGGCTAATTAACACTATTAGGTTGATGGCTGACTCTTTGGTGACGTATACCGAAGAGGAGCAGTCCGCCGCCACGTCAGAAGTGGTGGTGCCGAGGGTATTGAAATTAACGCCGGGGCAGAGGGACGTAATAGAGGCGATTGAACGCAAAATTTCTAAAATTGGATTTTACACCAAGATTCGCTGGCTGTATTGGGGCCGACGCGACACGTTCGTAAAGGGGCGCGGGGTGGAGGGCTTTATGGGTACTATAAAGCAGTTCAATACCCAGAATTTAAATGCTTTAAAACCAGCTAGCAAAACCATGACCAAAGCCGATTACATTTTAACAAAGAAAAGAATAACTTGGCGGCAAAAAAAATTACTACGAGCGTATAAGTTGCGTAGTCCTTTTCGTGGTTGGGGCTGGGGCCGAATTATGAACATTGAGGAACTGGCTACGATTTGGCACTTTCCAGTTATGACAGTTAAAGCGCCGTTAGTTAGAAAAACTGATGTTAAAAAAGCTGAGCCGCCATTTAGCTTGCCCTTGGTTAAGCGAGGCGCCGCGGCTTCAGAATCGCCGGCCAGCGTGGGCGGCGGGGACGTGCCGGGAAATATACCATTTGTTGAATAAATATGGGAAAAATTATACCAACAGACATTGCGCCGTTTGCCGAAACTAGTTATCGAAATCAGTTTCGAAAATTTGGCATTAAAGTTGATGATCGTCGCCGGCACATGTATGTAGTCGGAAAAACCGGCATGGGGAAATCGGTCATGTTAGAAAACATGATAAATTCTGATATTAAAGCCGGGCACGGTGTGGCGGTAGTAGATCCGCACGGCGACTTGGTTCATAAAATTGTTGATTTTATCCCGTCATCGCGCATTAACGATATTGTATATTTTAATCCCGCTGATCTGGATTATCCCATTGCTTTTAATGTATTGGAATCAATTGACCCGCGATACCGTCATTTAGTGGCCTCGGGCTTGATCGGGGTGTTTAAAAAAATCTGGGCTGATTCGTGGGGGCCGCGGCTAGAGTATATTTTACGTAATGCTATTTTGTCACTTTTAGAATCGCCGGGGTCAACCTTGTTGGGTATAACCAGAATACTGGTGGATAAAAAATACCGCCGCAAAGTATTGGAAAATATCACCGACCCGGTGGTGCGTTCGTTCTGGCTGGATGAATATGATAATTATAATGAGAAATTTCGGGTGGAGGCGGTGTCGCCAATTCAAAACAAAATCGGGCAATTTTTGTCGTCGTCGGTTATTCGCAATATCGTCGGCCAACCCAAGTCGACCATTGACATGAGAGACATTATGGACAATCGCAAAATATTGTTACTGGATTTGGCCAAGGGGAGAATCGGTGAAGATAATTCGGCGCTGTTGGGGGCGATGATGATAACTAAATTGCAATTGGCGGCCATGAGTAGAATTGATATGGAGGAAAACGAACGGGCCGACTTCTTTTTGTACGTGGATGAGTTTCAAAATTTTATTACCGATAGCTTTGCTAATATTTTGTCGGAAGCGCGTAAGTACCGTCTGAATTTAATTATGGCACACCAATATATTGAACAGCTGGGTGATGTGGTTAAGGCGGCGGTATTTGGCAATGTCGGTACTTTGATTATTTTCCGGGTCGGGGCCGAGGACGCGGAATTTTTAGAAAAAGAATTTCTGCCCCGGTTTGAACAAACAGATTTAGTTAATTTGCCTAAGTATAATATTTATTTACGGTTGATGATAGACGGTATTACTTCGGACCCGTTTAGTGCCCGTACGCTGCCACCAATTGCCCAGTTAACCAATAGCCGCGAACGGGTGGTAAAAGTATCACGCGAACGGTATGGCACGCCACGCACTAAAGTCGAGCAGCGGATATTGCGCTGGTCGGGTGTGGAGCAAATGTTCAAAGATACGGCGGCACTGGAAAGTAAAAGTTTAGCCGCCGAAGATAAAATCTATAAAACAGTTAAAAAGAAAAATATAGAGACGGAGACGCCCGAACCAATGTTTGAAGACGTTTGTTGGGTGTGCGGAAAAAAAGTTATGCTAACATTTAAACCGGACGGCATTAGGCCAGTCTATTGCAAGGACGATATAAAAAAAGTCAGAGCTGGTTTAATACCCAAGCCCAAGCCGCGTCTAGTCGTATCAGCTGATAATAATAAAGATCGGGTCAAAGTGGAGCCGCAAGTTACCAGCAGTCAGGCGCCCGCAGTTTCTTTAAATAGTTTACTGCAATCTAAGCCCGTGGCTTTTAAAGAGTCGCTTCGTGCGGCAAAACCGCTGGCCCCGACCCCTGCCACTGAGCCAGCTAAACCGCCCCGGCCGGGCGAGACTTCAATAAAACCTAATCAACTGGTACAATTTAGCTAATTATAAATATGCGTAGAAAAGCCAAATCACCCAAACCACAAGCTTCGCCACTGCCGGGAAGTGATAGAATTGACCAGTTATTAGCGGCGCACGAGCACGAGGAAACCACCTGGCGAATTTTTAAAATTATTTCCGAATTTGTTAAGGGGTTTGAATTTTTACGTAAATACAAACGAGCGGCCAGTATTTACGGTTCGTCACGCCTGCATTTAAAAAACCATGTTTATCGCGAGGCGCAACAGTTAGCCCGAGCCTTGTCTAAAATGGGTTTTACCATAATTACCGGTGGCGGCCCAGGGGTAATGGAGGCGGCCAATCATGGGGCTTATAACAATGGTGGACAATCGGTGGGCATAAACATTGAGGGAATTTTTGGCGACGAGCGGCGAAATAAATATGTGAAGGAAGGGGAAAGTTTTCAGTATTTTTTTACCAGAAAGGTGATGTTGTCATTTGCGTCACAGCTTTACATTTTTTTCCCCGGCGGTTTTGGCACATTAGATGAACTGTTTGAAATGATAACTTTAGTACAAACTAAAAAAATCCCGCCGGTGCCAATTATATTGATAGACAAACATTATTGGCAGCCGCTTATTAGTTGGATTGATAAAACTGTTTACGGAGAAAATAAAGCGGTGGAAAAAAATTATCGCGATTATTTTTATCTGGTTGATAGTGCCGAGGAGGCCGTAAAGTTGATTAAGAAATTAATGTCCCAAAAGAAAATTCCTTTCTGGAAGTAGTATGCGGATTAGGGTAGACAGAGAATTGTGCATCGGTGCGGCGTCATGTCTGGCGCTTTTGCCAGAAGTATTTGAATTAGACGAAGAGGGCAAAGCGGTTATTATTGATAAAGATGGCAACAAAACCAGTGACAACACCGATTACTCTAAAATTCCTATTGATGCCAAATTAATCTTAGAGGCGGCGCGTTCTTGCCCCACTAACGCCATTATTATTGAAGACGACAACGGCAAGCAAATTTATCCGTAGTTTAGTCCCTACCAATAATAAGTATCTGAGTCAGAATAATTTTGAAAAATAGCTATTAACTTTAAAACATTCTGGCCCATTGGCACCGCCTTAAAGCGGTGGGTGGTAGTGGCGGAGTTACAGAGTTAACAAGCACCGGGCGGAAAGTATCGCAAAATCATAGTAAATAATTAACCCCCGGCCACGGTCTAATTCGTACGAATGTGCGAATAGAGTGAACCGAGCGGTGCAGGTCGGCAACGGTTTTTTTAATACCCCGCCGGCCTTCAATACTTCCCCAAGCGTTATTTAGCCATTTAGCTAAATTAGGAAGTAGCTACCCGCCTATAGGTGGGGGAAGATTTGGCCTGTTTTATATTTGACTTATCGTCTGCAACGTGTAAGATATTAGCAAATGTAAAGATAACATAAATAACGTTTTCTTCCACAATTCAAGGAGTCTGCTGTGAAAAAACAATTAATCATGGCCCAGTACATTTGGATAGATGGACGCATGCCTACGGCTATGCTTCGGTCTAAAGTACGGGTTATCCCTGCCGTCCACAGACTCAAAGACATTCCCAACTGGGGTTTTGATGGGTCAAGCACCGAGCAAGCAACAACCAGCAAAAGCGATTGCGCCTTGCGGCCAGTATATTATTTACCCGACCCAATTCTAGGGGGTAAAAATATCATGGTTATGTGTGAGGTCCTTAACAGTGATGGGCGTCCGCACAAATCCAACACCCGTGTCCGACTGCGGCAAGCGGTCAAAGCACATAAGTCGGCACAGCCACTGTTTGGTTTTGAGCAGGAGTATACGATGTATGACAAACCAGGAGAGTGGCCTTATGGCTGGCCGGGTGAAGGGTTTCCTGGGCCGCAGGGTCCCTATTACTGTGGCGAGGGCGCTAATGATGTGAACGGTCGACCTCTGGTGGTGGCGCATACAATTGCCTGTATGACCGCTGGCATTCGCATCTACGGTACCAACGCCGAAGTTATGCCCAGCCAATGGGAATTTCAGATCGGGCCTTTGGGGCCGTTAGGGGTTGCTGATCAAATGTGGCTCGCCCGCTGGCTTCTGTATCGGTTGGGTGAGCCGATGGGGATTTCACCCCGCCTAGACCCCAAGCCAATTGCGAAGGGTGATTGGAATGGAGCGGGTTGTCACGTTAATTTTTCCACCAGGCAGATGCGCGCCCAAGGCGGGCTCACGGAAATCGTCCGGGCCTGTAAAAAACTGGGTCGGTTTCACAATCAGCATATCGTTGTCTATGGCACTGACAACGAGAAAAGGCTGACGGGGAAGTATGAGACGTGTGACATCAATACTTTCCGCTATGGCGTGAGTGATCGGGGGGCGTCAATTCGCATTCCCATGTCAACCGCCAAAGCGGGCCGTGGCTACCTGGAGGACAGGCGTCCAGCAGCCAACTGCGACCCCTATCTTGTCTGCACTGCTCTCCTTGAGACAGTATGTGGTAGTGGCTTCAAGCCCTAAAATGGGGTTATTCTTTCCGAGGCTGGTCAGCGTATTGATCAGCCTCATTTTTTAAACTTGTTATAATGAAAAGCAGATATGAGTAAAAAAGTCTTTATAGCGTTATCCGGCGGAGTTGATTCGGCCGTGTCGGCTTATTTGCTTAAGCGGCAAGGTTTTGACGTACACGGGGTTTATATGAAAAATTGGACCGGTACGCATTTGAATTTGGCAGGAGAGTGTAATTGGACTTACGAGCGCGATGACGCGTCGGCGGTGGCTAAAAAATTAAAAATTCCCTTTGCAGTTTGGGATTTTGAACGGGAGTATAGAAAGCTGGTTATTGATTATTTTTTTAACGAATATAAAAAAGGTCGCACGCCCAACCCGGATGTTAGGTGTAATCAATATGTAAAAATTCCGATGTTTTTAAAACGAGCGCTGAAGGAGGGAGCGGACTATATAGCGACTGGACATTATGCGCGTATTCGCCAATCGCCAATCGCCAATCGCCAATCGGACAAAAAACAGGAACTAGGAACTAGGAACCAGTGGCGCTATGAATTACTTAATGGCATTGATGGGGAAAAAGATCAATCCTACTTTTTATACACTCTTACCCAACAGCAATTAAAGCACTTGATTTTTCCAGTGGGGGAGTTGACAAAAAAAGAGGTTAGAAAAATTGCCGAGAAGATTAAGTTGCCAGTGGCAAAAAAACCCGATAGCCAAGGTATTTGTTTTGTTGGTGAGGTTAAAGTAGAAGATTTTTTAAAAACCAGAATTAAGGAGAAGCCTGGTGTAATTGTGGATTTGAAAGGCAATATTCTTGGTCAACACATAGGTTTGGCTTTTTATACTATTGGTCAGCGTCATGGTCTTGGGCTTGGTAGTGGCCCCTGGTATGTAATTGGCCGTAAGTGGAAACAAAATGTGCTGATAGTTGGTAAATTGAAAGAGCAAAAGCATTTACTAGCAAATAGTTTATTGGCGTCGCAAGGGCGTTGGGTTTCTGGTCACACTCCAAAATTCCCGTTTAAGGCTTTAGCTCGCCATCGTTATAGGCATCCAGTTTACCCCGTCCGAGTTGCGAGGCGGGGTATTTGTATTCAAGTAAAATTCGAGACAAAACAACGCGCTATTACCCCCGGGCAATCGGTAGTGTTTTACCGCCCCGGCGGGCGTGGCTCGTTTGACGGGCTGGAAGTTATTGGTGGAGCCGTAATTGATAAGGTTGAAAAGGAGGAATTTTTATGGTAAATTATTGTAGTAGCAGCGAATTTATTTATGCAAATCCCTTATTACAATAAACCTGGCTTCGTTCTTTATCATGGGGATTCTTTAAGTATATTGGCTGATATGAAAGAAAATTCTGTTGATATGATTTTTGCTGATCCTCCCTACAATCTTTCAAACAGTGGCTTTACTGTTCATGCCGGACGCATGGTGAGCGTTAATAAGGGAGCGTTGTATGGAACTAATTTTTGACACACATGTTGCTGATAAATATACGAGCCAATCGCAAAAGGCTCGCGTTTTGACCGAAGCATGGGTCGACGATGTAATTTTTTGCCCGAATTGTGGATGTATAACTATTGATAAATATCCAAACAATCAACCAGTTGCGGATTTTCACTGTTCACATTGTAACGAGGAATACGAACTGAAAAGCAAAAGGAATTCTGTTGGCTCAAAACTTGTCGATGGTGCATATCACACAATGTTGGAACGGTTGACGAGTAGCAACAATCCAAACTTTTTTCTGCTCAGCTATGATTTGTCGGATTTCTCAGTTACGAACTTTTTGGTAATACCGAAACACTTTTTCGTGCCAGAGATAATTGAGAAGCGCAGGCCGCTCGCGTCCACGGCTCGTCGCGCGGGCTGGGTTGGCTGTAACATCATTCTCACTAGCATTCCCCAAAGTGGCAAGATATTTTTCGTACGTAACAGACAGGTTGAGTCAAAAGAAAAAGTACTTTCTGAATGGAAAAGAACACTGTTCTTGCGCGAAGAAAAAGAAGTTTCGGCGAAAGGATGGCTACTTGACGTGATGCGGTGTATAGAGACGCTTGGCAAACGAGAATTTGTGATCAAGGATGTATATGCGTTCGCAGGCGAACTTGGTCGATTGCATCCAGCTAACAGTCACATTGAAGATAAAATACGACAGCAGCTGCAGATTTTAAGGGGCAAAGGATATTTGAATTTTATAAGTCGAGGTGTATATAGATTATTATGAAATTAAAAGACTTCATAGAGAAGTTACAAAGAATCACGGAAACCCATGGCAAGGAGCTTGAAGTCGTTATGGCTGATGATATTTCGGTTGTCGCACCAGTATTCTCGGATAAATATCCTGGGGGAAAGGTTGTCATAACAGATCAAACATGAAATTCCAAAAAGTTACCTGGTCGGTAGATGAAAAACTTCAAACTTGCGATTTCAAGAAAAAACAGTACCGAAAATTAGTAGCCTCGCTTAATATCGAGGAGGAATTTATTTATATATTGAGCGATTGGTTTAAGAAATCTGAATATAAGGATACACCTGATTATGTAATAGTAGTTGGGTGTCAGTATTATTTCAATTATTTACCCTTGCAAAAATTGGGTTTACCTGTTCCAAAATAAATTACATGACATCTCAAGAACTTAGGCAGAAATTCTTAAACTTTTTTTCCGCCAAAGGCGGATCCGCCTCGGGCGGAAAGGGGCATACCATCGTTCCTTCATCTTCTTTAATTCCCGAAAACGATCCGTCGGTACTTTTGACCACCGCTGGCATGCAGCAATTTAAACCATACTTTACTGGCGCCGCCGACCCGATGAAAGATAACCATTTAAGTTTTGGTCATCCACTGGGAAATAAAAATGTAGCATCAGTTCAAAAGTCTTTTCGCACATCAGATATTGATGAAGTGGGTGATGATACTCATTTAACTTTTTTTGAAATGCTTGGTCATTTTTCCTTCGGCGATTATTTCAAAAAAGAAACTATTGCTTGGACCTACGAACTATTAACAGAGGAATTTAAAATATCACCCGAGCGCATAAGAGTGACTGTCTTTGGTGGAGATAAATCAGTACCTTTTGATGAAGAATCCTTTTCTGTTTGGTCAAAAGTATTACCTAAAGATAAGATTGGTAAGGGTGTGCGTGCAGATAATTTTTGGGGTCCGGTGGGTAGTGAGGGTCCTTGCGGCGCCTGCAATGAGGTTTATGTGGATGATGTAGAAGTAGCTACACTTGTTTTTGTGGAATACTATAGCAAGGTAGACGGAAGTCTAGAAAAATTAGACCAAAAAGGTGTCGATGTTGGTTGGGGGTTTGAGCGGCTAATAGTAAAATTACAGGGATTAAAAAATGTTTTTGAGACGGATTTATTTACGCCGATTATGTCTTTATTACCAAATGATCTTGATGAGCGCAAAAAGAGGATTATTGCTGATCACATTAGGGCAATTTCCTTTTTGGTTTCTGACGGCTTGAGGCCATCTAACAAGGAGGCGGGGTATGTTTTGCGGCGGTTAATGCGACGCATTATATCGTATGGCGAGATTAATTTTTCCATTTTAATTCATAAAGTTGTTGAAGTATATAGTATTTACTATAGTGAACTAAACGAGGGAATCATAAATTCAGAATTTCATGATGAATATTCAAAGTTTAAGAAGACGCTAGCGCGCGGTTTGCGCAAGTTTAACGAGATTACAGAGACATACATGAATGGAAAATTAACTGATAGATGCCTATCGACTTACGCGGTGTTTGATTTGTATCAGTCAGATGGATTCCCTTTTGATCTAATTAAGGAAAAGGCGAAAGAGAGGGGTTTGGATGTTGATGAGGTTGCCTTTCAAAGAATGTTGGAAGGGCACCAGAAATTATCGCGTACGTCATCCGTGGGAACATTTAAAGGGGGATTGGTTGATCATGAGCCCCAAACAATTAAACATCACACTGCTCATCATTTGTTATTAGCGGCATTACGACAGGTTTTAGGTAATCATGTGTTACAACGCGGGTCTAATGTTTCTAGTGAGCGATTACGAATTGACTTTGCTCATCCAGAAAAAGTTACAGCGGAACAATTAAAAAAAGTTGAAGAGATTGTGAACAAGGCAATTGAATCGGATCTTGAAGTTAAAAAAGAAGAAATGCCTAAAGTTGAGGCGGAAAAATTGGGAGCATTGGCCGAGTTTGGAGCCAAGTATGGCGACACGGTTTCGGTTTACACAATTTTAAATAAAGACGGTTCCGTATTTAGCCGTGAGTTTTGCGGCGGTCCGCATGTAAATAGAACTGAGGAAATTGGCAATTTTAAAATAATAAAAGAAGAAGCGGTAGCGGCAGGTATTCGTAGAATCAAGGCAAAATCAGAAAAATAAAAACGCCCGGAGCAAACTTCTGCTCAGGGCAAGAACAAAATGCGGCTACGCCGCTACATTAAAAAATATTTCAAGAAGTCCTCGCGGACATGATCAACTGCCTGCTGTAACTCCTTGCGGAATCTGTAGCAGAACGCTGCTACAAACGCGAGCATCATGATGCCCGTTAAAAGAACTGGAATCGACGCTTGATTCATAAGGCACCTTGTCTGATGTGTGATTTGATTTGTGATTTAAAAAGAACGAAAACTAATTTTATTTTGTAATACTACCCTTTTAAATTAGATTGTCAATACCCTTTTTGTGTATAACTTAAATGTCAAAAATTAGGCACCATCACATATTTGTCAGCCGGCGGGGGAAATTTTGGCTAAGATTATTTATTTTATTAGCAATTTTAGCAATAGCAGGCGTTATTATTTTAGTTGGCAATAAAATAACCTACATTATTACACCGGAAGTTGAAACTTTGTCTACCCCAACCACCATTAAAATTGACTTAACAGCCAGCCAGCCTGTTTATAGCCTTAATGTTATACCGGGCCGATTTCTAAATATAGGTGAAAATGTGTCTAAATTAGCCAGCCAGGGGTTTAGTGTAATTTCTTCAGATAATAAAACAATTGTTTATAAAAATACCGATTGGGATAAGTTAGTAGACGCTCTGGCTCAGGCCAGTCGCGCTAGCAACAAAATCACTTACCGGCCTGTGTCTGTCAGTCAGTCGTCTGATTGGCAGACGGGTGGCGAGGGCCAAGTATATCAAGCGTTTTTTACAATTAACCAAGAAGTAATTACTAATTTCCCGTTGGAGACATGGCAAAAAAATTTGTCGGGTTTTTCCACAGAAGACGGACAAATCTGGCTGCAAAATCAATCAGGAGTAGCGAGTGCAAAAATTGGCAGCAAATGGAATTTTTTAGCTAACTTTAGCATAAAAATGCTTAATTTACATCCGCGGGTAGTTATACAGCTTGACATATAGCCTAAAAATTATATACTTTAGGACAGTTAATAACTTAACTTTTAACCCTTAATTTAAAGGGGGACAGTAAGAAGCATTGATTTTTCAATCTACTTACAGTTTAGAATCGTAAGATTTATGTCAGCCGGCGTAGTTTGATAGGCGACATAAATTTTATTTTTGACCTTAATTTTGTTTTAGTGACTGAGACAATAAAAACTAACGCTAAAGGTTTTTTGGAGGTGGATGGTACGGTAGATGAGTTATTGCCGGCGGCGTCGTTTAAAGTAACCTTGGATAATGGCCACGCGGTGTTGTGTCACCTGTCGGGGAAAATGCGGATGTATCGTATTCGCCTAATGCCCGGCGATAAAGTTAAAGTGGAAATGACCCCGTATGATTTAACTAAGGGGAGAATAGTATATAGGTATTAACCCAGTAATACAACTTTGCTTAAGCTCGCTCACGCAAATAATTTACTAATCTAAATGCATTTAGAGTATCAATCAATACAATTTAATCATTCACTTCTAACCTCGCTTATTTATTTGCGAGCAAAGTTGATATACTGGGTATGAAAGTACGAGCATCAGTTAAACCCATGTGTCAAAAGTGTAAGCGTATCCGGCGCGGTAAACGCTTATTTATTATTTGTTCTAATCCTAAACACAAGCAACGTCAGGGCTAATGGCCACTGGCTAGTTGCTAATAGCTAATTACATGGCACGTATTGCCGGTATTAATCTACCAAATAACAAGCGGGTGGAAATAGCCTTGACTTATATTTATGGCATTGGCTTGTCAAAGTCAAAATTGATATTAGCGCAGGCTAATGTCGACGGAAACATTCGCGCCCAAGATTTGTCCGAGCAGCAGGTAAACAAGTTAAGAGAAATTATTGAAACCGGGCACCGGGTGGAGGGTGATTTAAAACGTGAAGTTTTACTAAACATTAAACGGCTAAAAGAAATTGGTTCATATCGCGGTTCCCGCCACACTAAAGGTTTACCAGCGCGGGGGCAAAAGACCAAAACCAATACCCGAACGGTTCGCGGTAACGTTAGACGGACAATGGGTTCGGGTCGTAAGCCGGCAGCTCAAAAAACATAATTTATGGAAGAAGTTAAGACAACTACAACCGAAAAAACCACTGACGAAGCGGCGGTCAAAACTGTTCGTCGTTCTCGGCGCAAGCGGCAAGTGATTCGTGGTGTGGCGCATATTCAGGCGAGCTACAATAACACTATTGTTAGTTTGAGTGACCCTAATGGTAATATTATCGCTTCAGCTTCAGCTGGGCAGGCTGGATTTAAGGGTCCTAAAAAGGCTACACCATATGCTGCTGGTATTGTGGTTAGAAATGCGGTGGAGAAAGCCAAAGCTTATGGTTTACGCGAAGTAGACGTCCGGATCAAGGGGGTGGGAGTTAGTCGTGAGGCGGCGGTGCGGGCATTGTACGCTAATGGCGTTAATGTTTTATCAATTAAGGACATTACCCCAACACCTCATAATGGTTGCCGTCCGCGTAAACCACGGAGAGTATAATTATGGCAAGATACTTAGGACCAAAACATCGGCTGTGTCGGCGCTTGGGCGAAAAAGTTTGCACTAGCGACAAGTGTCCGATGATGCGCCGCAATTACCCCGCCGGAGTTCATGGGGTTAAGGGTCGGGGTAAGCTGACGGCTTTCGGCCGACAGCTGCAAGAAAAACAAAAGGCTCGATATACTTATGGTATTTTAGAGCGGCAGTTTCATCGCTACTATGACACAGCCATTAAGCGGCGCGAGGCGACCGACTTGTTAATGATGCAACTATTGGAAACTAGGCTTGATAATGTAGTTTTCCGATTGGGCTTAGCCAAAACACGAGCAGCGGCCAGACAACTAGTCGGCCATGGCCACGTAAAAGTTAATGACAAAAAAGTGGATATACCATCATATCAAGTGAAGGCTGGGCAAACTATCGGGATTGACGAGGCAAGTCTAAAATCCGCTTACTTTACCGAGCTTAAGAAAAATTGGGGCAAGCAGATAGTGCCAGAATGGCTGGCGGCGGACGGGAAAGAATTAAAAGGGCAAATGTTGTCACAACCGGCGCGAGAACAGATGCCACAAAATATTGATATGAGTTTAATCGTTGAATTTTATTCTAAATAATAATTTCTTGCCTTATGGAATCACTACCCCTACCACAACATATTAAGGTAATCAATAAAGGTTTAAATCATGACCTAGTGGTGATTGAACCTTGCTGGCCCGGCTATGGTACGACCTTGGCCAATTCTTTACGACGGGTGTTATTGTCGGCTTTACCGGGTGCGGCCGTGACGTCAGTTAAAATTAATTCAGTGAATCATGAATTTTCTTCTTTACCCGGCGTAAAAGAAGATGTAATTGATATTATTTTGAACCTTAAAAGGTTGCGTTTAAAAATTTTTAGCGACGTTCCGGTTAAGATTTCTTTAAAAGCTTCGGGTGAAGGTCAGGTGACGGCTAAAAATATTAAGGCCACCAGTGACGTAGAAATTATTAATCATGACTTACACATTGCAACTTTAACCGATAAAAAAGCCGAATTAGATATGGAGCTAACTGTGGCTAATGGGCGCGGTTATTTACCGGTGGAGGCGCGCGAAAAGGAAAAAATGGAACTAGGGCAAATTGCCATGGATGCCATTTTTAGCCCAGTCGTTCACGTGGGTTTTTCGGTGGAGGATACTCGTGTTGGCCAGGTAACTAACTTTGACAAGGTAACTATGGATGTATCTACCGATGGCTCTATTAGTCCTTTGGAAGCGGTTAAACAAGCTAGCCAAATATTAGTTGATCATTTTAATTTCATTGCCCAGGGGCAAGCCCCAGCGACCGAGGCAGAAACTGAGGCCGAGGCAGAAACTAGCGTTGATGATAAACCGGCGGCTAAAAAGCGTGGACGGCCTAAGAAAGAAGCCGCCTAAGTTCACAGTAAACAGTTCACAGTTGACAGATAGTAATTCATTGTCGGGAACAGACTAGGGATTAAA
>Ga0209211_10006358_pt1 | contig 17136 bp, 15 predicted proteins | sample RifGroA2_FD_183992 | JGI IMG/M metagenome (GOLD analysis project Ga0209211, IMG submission 183992) | Groundwater microbial communities from Rifle, Colorado, USA - Groundwater A2 (SPAdes) (version 2) | ecosystem: Environmental > Aquatic > Deep subsurface > Groundwater | place: Rifle, Colorado... | reverse complement strand
ACACCCTGCGGCGGTTTTTTGACAAACTTGCGGTTTTTGAGCCTGACTTTGTGGTTTATACGGGCGATATCATTGAAAGTGATGATGGCGTGCCGCATTGTGTGGAGGCTTTGTCCAAACTTAAGGCGCGGGTCGGAAAGTACGCGGTTTTGGGCAATCATGACCACTACAATTACAGCGCGCATGATGTTATGGCTTTTTTATTCACCTTGATGGGGCGCTTTTTCTGCCCCACAGAGACCAACAATGTGGAGAAACTGAAGCAAGCGCTGACCGGCATAGGCTGCCGGGTGCTATGCAATGAAGCCGTGCGTTTTGACCTGGAAGGAGAAACAATTTATTTGATCGGGCTGGACGATCCGGTGACCCGTAAGGCCGATCCGGCCAAAGCCTTTCAGGATGTCAATGGGAAAGGAATCAAGATTCTTCTGACCCATTCCGTGGATGTGATGCGGAAACTGGACAATTACCCCGTGGATTTGGCTCTTGGCGGGCACACCCATGGAGGGCAGATTCTAATCCCCTTTTACGGTCCCTTGCCGCTTAAAACCCATTCCCGCCTGGGAAGAAAGTTCATCGTGGGGCTGAACCGGTATCACCACGCGCTTACTTACACCTCGCGGGGTATCGGTGAGGGGAAATTTTTCTCCTTCCGCTTTCTTTGCCGTCCCGAAGCCGTGCTTTTTGAGATAACTTGATTAAAAAATACGCTTGCTCATAACCGATAAATAATGCAATAATAAATCAGTTCCAATCATAAGGAGGGGGAACCATGAAAAAAGCAATTTCAGTACTAGTGGTGCTATTCGTCATATTTATGTCACCTAATTTTATAGCCCTGGCGGATGTCGGTCCTGCGGAACCCGAACCTCAGCCCGCTCCGCCTCCAGCGGTTGCACCGGCGCCTGTTGTCCAAACCCCGGCCCAGTCAGAAGTCACCACCATGACTTCGAGTGTGACCACGACCTATGAGTCTGCGGGAAGAGAATACACGGCCGGAGATAAGCTGGCGCGTGGTCTCGCGAATGTTCTCACGTCTCCGCTCGAATTGCCGCGGAATGTGCAGAACATGACCGAGGAGCAGGGCGTGCTGGTCGGCTGGACTGGCGGCATGGCCCAGGGAATTGGGATGACGGCTTTGCGGATTATCGTCGGTGCCTATGAAATCATCACATTTCCTATTCCTTTCCCGGAGGATTATGCTCCGGTGATTGAACCGGAATTTGTCTGGCAGGCGCCAGGTCCTCGAGTGACTCCCCAGGGGAAAAAGGCCGAATAACAGGGGCTTGATTTTTCACGGGATATTCACCCATCGGGCAGAATAAGCGATTTTTGAACTGCATCCGGTTGATAGTCGCGGCCATCGTCTTGATAGCGATGACCGCGGCTTCTTCAGGATGCGGTTTTTATTTCAAGACTTACCGCTTCAAAGGGACCACCCCCGTTTTTCAGGGGATGAGCGAAAGCGAAGTTCTTAAAGTTATGGGCAGTCCGCTTTCGGTGCAGATTCAAACGGGCGGTCCGATGCAAGTGTGGCGGTATTTTTCCGAAGAGCCGGTTTACGGCAAGAAAAAAACCTACACGCTTATATGGTTTCAGGACGGAAAAGTGGTTAAATGGGAAACAACGGAAGAAGACAAATTGCCGCCTCAACCCCTCTCATGACAAGAATTGTTTGCCTGGCATTCTTGATTTTGATTTGCTGCGGAACGCGGTTGAAAGCTGAAGAGGTGTTTGATGCCCCGGGCACTCCTCTCCGCAAGCTTGAGCGCGGTGGCGCTAACGCTCTTTTGGGCGGCCTTGAATTTTTGTACCGGCTCCGCCAGCCTGATAACGGGGCCATTGTGCCGCCGTGGATCACAGGCATAGGTGCTTCCATCTATTACACCTGCAAGAGAAGTCTGATAGGTCTTTATGAAATCGTCACCTTTCCGGTTCCCGTTCCGGCAGATTACGCGCCCGTGATGAATCCGGAATTTGTGTGGCAATATCCACCAAAGAAAAAATAGCGAATCCGTGAATATCAAACCCGCCCTGCAATTCACCCTGCTCTGCGATGACATAAGGCGCGAGGACAACGGTAAATTCATGTTTCTAGGGCTGTTTGAAACCATCGGGGGGCTTCGGTTTCCCCTCAAACATCCCCGCCTTTACGTGGCCAACCGCTGGTGCAAAGGCGTGGGAGCTTTCAAGGAAAAGATACGGCTCATTCAGGAGGAAAATGCAGCCACCGTTATTCAAAGCCAGGAAACATCTTTTGAGCTTAAGGGCATAGAGCATTACCATACCTCCATCAACCGGTTCGATGGAATTGTTTTCCCATCCGCCGGCAAATACTTTGTCGAGATCCTGCTGGATAACGATTTGGTTATTTCGTATCCTATAATCTTGACGCTTCTGAACAAATAGTCCTTGAATTATGGCAAAGCTTACCGGTTTTTTCCTTTTACTTATTTTTTGTTTTGATATCGTCTTTCATGCGGTGCCCGCTTGGACCGCTGTGGGCGGCAGCTCATCCCCTGAGGTTCAGGTATTGATGGACAAAGCTGCCCAATACCGCAGCGCGGGGCAGTTGAATGAGGCCATCCGGGCCTATCAGGAAGCGGCGGCTTTGGAACCAGCCAACCCTTTGATTTACCGGAATATCGGCGTCCTTTATTTTGAACTAGAGGATATGACCAATGCCGAACCCTCGCTCAAAGAAAGTTTGGGCCTTTTCAATCAGGACCCATACACCTATCTTTATCTCGGCCGTATTTACATGAAAAAAGAAAACCTGGACCAGGCCGATTTTTATTTTCAGCGGTCACTGGCCATCAACCCCCGTCTGGAGGAAGCGCATTTGTATTACGGCCTGCTTTTAACCAAGATGAAACGGTCCGAGGCGGCTCACCGTGAATTTGAAACAGCCAAATCTCTTGAACCTCGCGACCCCCGTCCCTACGTGGGATTGGGAAATCTTTATTACCGCACTCAAAATTATTCCGCCGCCATCCCCGAGTTTGAGCAGGCCATTAATATCGATCCCAACATCACGGACGCCCACAATGGCCTGGGGGCGAGCTACTTTGAGCTGGGAGATTACCGTCGCGCCCAGGCCGCGTTTGAAGAAGCGCTTTCCGTTGACCCCAAAGACTCCACGGCCATGAACAATCTTGGCGTGCTTTTCCAAAAGCAGGGGAGATTTGAAGAAGCGCGGCGTGCCTTTCAACGCGCGCTGGATGTGGACCCGCAGAATGATCAGGCCCAAAACAATCTCAATCAATTGGATTGGTCGGAAAGACAGCAGTCCTACCGGCAATCCCCGGCCAGTCCATTCGGACAGGGTGTTTTCGGGCAGAGCACTTCCGGCCAAGATCCTTGGGGCGAAGAGGATCCGTATCAGCAGAACAGCGGTCAAAACAGCGTGAGTTTTCCCTTGTTTTCGCAGGGGATGGGAGGTTCAAGCGGAAACGTGCAGCCCCAAAGTGGCGGCGGAAATTCCATCATGCAAGTCGGAGGGGCACTGCTTACCCAATACCTTGTGAACAAACTTGCCAACCGGAAAAAAGACGAGGAGCCTCAATGATTGCCGGATTTGCGACCGCCGAAGGGACCCAAAGGCTGGCCTCCCGGTTTGAGGGTAAGACCGCGGCAGGTCATTATAAAACCAAACACGGGCTTTCGTTTTCATCGGTGGGGCTGGGCACTTATCTGGGAGAGCCGGATGATCTCACGGATTCGGCGTACTGCGAATCTGTGCTCAAAGCCGCGGAGTTCGGGCTGAATGTGCTGGACACGGCCGTCAATTATCGCTGCCAGCGGAGCGAGCGCGCCATAGGCCGCGCGCTGGAAATCTTGATCAAGCAAAAAGGGTTCTCGCGGGATGAAATAGTAGTGGCCACCAAAGGAGGGTTTATCCCTTTTGACGGAGACTTCCCCGCGGACGAGAACCGTTACGTTAACGGCGAATACATGGCCCGCGGTATTCTGGAGGCCGGGGACGTGGTGGCGGGCTGTCACGCGATGACGCCCCGTTATCTGGCCGATCAACTGGAGAGAAGCCGCAAAAATTTGGGGCTGGACACCATCGATATTTATTATCTCCATAATCCCGAGACCCAGCTTGAGGAGATTCCGAAAAACGAATTTTTGGGCAGAGTAAAAAAGGCTTTCGAATTTTTTGAAAAGGCGGTGGCGGAAGGCAAGATACGTATGTACGGAACCGCTACCTGGAACGGGTACAGGAGTGCACCGCAATCAAAAGGCTATCTTTCGCTTGAAGAGCTGGTTCTGGCGGCAAGGGAAGTAGCCGGCGCTGGCCACCACTTTAAAGCTGTTCAACTGCCTTATAGCCTGGCCATGCCTGAGGCCTTTTTGGCAGCCACGCAGCAGGTCGGCGCGGGCTGGATTTCCACGGTAGAGGCTTGCGAGCGTTACGATATGATAGTGATGTCCAGCGCTTCGCTCAGGCAAGGGCGGCTAGCGAAAAATTTGCCCGGGTCGCTGAAACAGGTTTTGAAGGGTTTTAAAACCGACGCCCAATGCGCCCTTCAGTTTATCCGCTCAACGCCGGGCATTTCGAGTGCGCTGGTGGGGATGAAGAGCGCGGCCCACGTGGAGGAAAATCTCCAGGTGGCGAAGGTGCCGCCCCTCAGCCGGGAACTCTTTGCCAAATTGTTTTCATCCGCTTCCTGATGATAAAAAATTCTTTTTTCTGTCTCCTGATTTTTCTGGCTTCGGGATGCGCGACGATACAGTCCCTGGATATTCCCTCAAAAAAAGCTTCTTCCCGGGAACTCCCTTTTGAATTTTCTAAACATGATTATGCCGGTATTTTTCATGTTCATTCCCGTTTTTCGCACGATTCGAAAGGCCGTTTTGATGAAATCGCGGCCGCGGCCCAAAAGGCCGGCGCGGATTTTGTCGTGGTCACCGACCACAACACGCTCCGGGGCCTTCGGGAAAAGATGGATGGATTCTACGGCCCCACGCTGGTTTTGATAGGAAGCGAGCTTTCCGCCCGGGCCGGGCATCTTTCGGTTCTCGGCATTGACAAGGAAATCGATGCGAGCCGCGAGCTTACGGAGATAACCCGCGAGGTCAAGGATTCCGGAGGCCTGAGTTTTGTTTCGCACGGCGAGTCGAGGCACAAACCCTGGTCGGATTGGACTGTCCAGCCCCTGACCGGTATGGAAATTTACAATTTGGCCAGCGATGTTTATCAGGACGGCAAATTCTGGGTGGCTTTGAAGGCAATGAGCCTGCCGCCCAAAATGTTTTTCAAATCGGTTTTGGATAAGCCTGAAAAATACCTTCGCCGCTGGGACGATCTTCTTAAATCCCAACCGGTCACCGGTATCGGCGCGGTGGATGCGCACCAAAAGGTGCGATTGTTCGGCCGGGCCTTGGATAAATACGATACCATGTTCAAGGTGGTTCAGACGCACGCGTGGTGTGAACGCTTGACCCGCCGGGATATCCTGGAGGCTTTTCGTCAGGGGCATGTTTATGTGGGGTTTGGCTTGGTGAGACCGGCTCGTAATTTTTTGTTTTGGGCTGAAAAAAACGGGCAAAAATGGCTAATGGGGGATACACTTGAATATGACGGCGGTTTGAAACTCAAAGTCTATGTCCCGGGCGGAGGCGAGATACGCATTCTGAAGGACGGACAAGTTATTTATAAAATCCGGGCCGAGTCAGCGGAAATAGAGCCCGCGGGCCAAGGCGTTTACAGGACGGAGGTCTATTATAAAAAGAAATTATGGATTCTCTCCAATCCGGTTTACCTGAATTGAAGATAAATCGATCAGCACGCAGAAGACAGGCGCCATTTGCCCGCCTGTCTTTTTTTTATCTCCTGATCATTTTATGTTGTTTCGCCGCCCCTGCCTGTATCCGGTTTTCGCCTTCCTCATCCATTCACGCGTCAAAGGAAGTTCCGCAGGATATGCGTCTTTATTTCGACTATCCCCGGCAAGACGTCACCCCGCAAAGAAAGATCGTGGAAGAAAATAAAAAGTATGTTCTGGAGGAAGTCACTTTTGATTTGAATCTTCCGGCGGAGTTGATTGAAACGCCGGTGGAGGAGATGCGCAAGGACGTGGCGGAAAAATGGAAAAACAATGATGCGAAAGGGGCCAAAGACCTGGAGCTTGAATATTCCATAAAAATCGATTATTACCGGTCGAAAAAAGAGGGCAAAAAACCCCTCATTCTGGTTTCGCCCATTCTGGGCGGGAATATGATCGTTGATTGGGTTTCGGTTTATCTGGCCTCACACGGCATGGACGCGGCCATTGTTCACAGAAGGAAGCCCCGTTACGACACGTCAAAGGACATGAATCAGGTGGAAGGGTATATCCGCAAAAGCGTGATACGAACCCGGCAGGCCCTGGACTGGCTCATCGCGCAACCCGGCAGTGACCCTGACAAGGTGGGGTCTTTTGGCATCAGCTACGGCGGCATCGTGAACACGATCACGGCCGCGGTTGAGCCGAGAATCAAATGCCATATCATTGCCATGGCCGGCGGCCCCATGGCGGATTTGATTGTGGACTCGGAAGAAAAAGCCATCAAAAAATATGTCCGCACGGCCGCGGGGCAGGCCGGGTACACGCCGGAAACGCTTCGCGGGGCATTGAAAGAGGGCATTAAGTCGGACACCCTGACCATGGCCTCCTATGTCAAGACAGGGGATGTCCTTTTCGTGATCGCTTATTTTGACCGGGTGGTGGGCCGCAAATACAGCCTGAATCTTTGGCGGGCGCTGGGCCGTCCGGAAGTGATATGGACGCCCCTGGGACATTACAGCACCATCCTCACCCTGCCGTATCTGAGATACAAAGCCCTGAAATTTTACCGCCGGCATTTTTATCCCAAGCGGTAAGAAAATCCTTCACTCGTTTTTAAGCAATTCGGAAAGCGAAAACCGGACATACCCGGAGTCAGCGGCCCGGGCTTTTCCCTTGGCCGTTGCCACCCAGAATTCCGGGAATCCGTAAACCACGCTTTGCACATTGGACCCGGGCGCGATTGTCCGCGCCAATTCCATCATCAGAGCAGAGTCAAGAGAACCGAAATGCTTTTTGGCAAACTCCGCCTGGCCAAGATACCGTTTGTCATAAGCGCTTGATCCCCGGGGGTCTTCCAGTCCGGGCTTCTTGGGATTGCCCGCCGCACAGGTTTGAAGATCGCGCACCGCCGGGTCTACCGCGAAATCAGAGCGCATGACGCTGTTTTCCATCGGCAGCGCGAAAGAAGAAATTTTTTCGGCCGGGTCATTGTCAAAAAAAACCGCGGCGTGGCGGGCCGTGGTTTCGATGGCGCAGGCGTTCTTTTCTTCCGCGGCGGCAAAAACATAATTACAGCCGATGGTCCGTTTTGCGCCGAGTATGATTTGGGCGGCGTCTTCCAGGCGGCCGCTTTTTTCCAGGACTTGCCGCAAGAGAAAAGGCATGGGTGTCCCTTTCAGCGTGTAATCTTTGGTTTCACTGCCGATTTGCCCCACGGAAATCCCGCCGGCATTCATGCCTGAAATCGATCCGATGAAGCTCACATAGCCGATATTCACAAAGGGAATAGCGTTTTCTTTTTTGACCGCGAAGAGGCAGAGGTAATCCTGGATCCCGATTTCGCGGTTCCAGTCCAAGTTCCTGAGGTGATAAAGGCGTCCGTCCCGGGTGGCCTTGCCGAAAAAAACGCCGTTCGCGCACAACGTGGAATAAAGCTCGGGAATGGCGTGCACGCGCTTGATATTTTTCAGAGAAACCCCGGAACCGTCCGCGAGACCGCGCATTTCATCCTTGTATTCCTGCGGGATATGAGGTGCCATTTTCCGGTAGCTGCGGTCCAGGATAAAATTAAAGACCAATTTTCCCAGGACGGGCACTTTGATTTTTTTAGGGAAATATCCCAGGATTTGACGGTTCGCCTGTCTTACCTTGTCTTTGAGGAGGACGCCGTGCTGATAGCCGATTTCATAGGCCGATCCTTCCAGGCGGAGGATGGGAATGCCGTCGCGGTATTCAAGGCTGGCATGTTTCAGGATTTCAGCGGAATTTTCCGGAGGCTCCCCGCAGCAAGGGGTTGCCTGAATGGCAGATATCAAAACCGAAAGAGTGAGGCAAAAGATGATTTTAAGCCGCGGATTCATGTTCCTCCCCTTTCAAAAAGTGCATTTGCGCCATGGCGGCACTCAAAAAATAGCTGTCCAGCGTGGGGCCGAAGAAAGTCACGCCCGATTCATAGGTTTTTAAGCGGTAATGTTTTTCAGGAATAATATACCCGATATAGCCGTTGGTGTAGCCGATAATCAGGGCCTTTGAGTGGAGTTTGTCCGCTTTCTGTTTGATTTCCAGGCCCAGCCCGGAAGTCATCTCTCCGGGAATGCTGAAAAACAGCGTGTTATTCACCCGGCCCGCGTTGCAAACAACATCGCGGTCAATCAGCCGGTTTCCTATCAAGGAAGGAAGCCGGAGATAGCCGTAGCGGATTTTGACCGGCGGCAGACGGAAGCATGTCTGTGTTGTCGCGATTTCCGCTTCTGCGTCGAGAGGGATGTTTTCAGCGGTTCGGATCACGATGCCAGCCAAATGGTCTCCAATGGCCTCTGCGCGGGCAAACCCTTGCGTATCGCTGAATCCCCGGATCCTTTGGTCTCCCGCCGCGCCGTTGGTGAAAATACAAAGAGATCCCGGGAACTGTTCCTCGATTTTTTTCTGAAGCGCGCCCGGGAAGTCAGCCGAGAAAAGGAAATTTTTGGCGCTTAAAACCGTGGGATGGGCGGCCATGTTGACAAACAACGCCTGGGGGCCTTGACGGATTTGAATTTTCATGAGGAAAAGCTCATCGTCCACGGGGTCTGTTTCTATCATGCGGTTTTCAATCAGGCCGCTGAGTTTCGCGGAGCCAAAGCCGATGGAAGCGGGTTTCATGTCCCTTACCGCTTCCAGAATGGCTTCGGCAATGCGGTCCGCCGTCATTTGAAACACTGGTTTTTGATACCTGCCTGAAATGATGCGCTCAAGAAAACGCTTTCCGATGCCTCCTGAGCCCGAATGGGTGTGCGTTGCGCTGAGAAAAAGCCGGGATGGATCGAGCCCGGTTTCCGCGGATACCCGTTCAAGGACAGCTTCATAAAGGGCCTCATTGATGGCTACAAGATCGCATGAGGCGAAAACAAGCAGGTTGGATTGATTCTGGAGGGCCAGAACGCGGACTTTAAGCGGGTCGTGAACGCCTTGAGAAGGCCGGCCTTTTCTGCGGCCATATCCGTTGAGCGGCGTGCCGGCGGGAGGGGTGATGTCTTTTTGGGCCATGCCTGCCGTCAGTGAGGAGCGTCCATGCCCTGCATGAAAAGAGCCGTCCGCCGGTTTTCTGAATGCTGAGCTGTCAAGCGATGGAAGAGGCGGCTTGGTTAACTCGCTGCATCCCGTTTGAAGGGTTAGGAAGGCAACCGCGCAGAAAAGAGCGGCCGTTTTTTTCAGGTTTATTCTCATTTGAATGAAACTCCTTTTAATGATAACATTTTTTTCATGTTCTCAAGGCCTTTTCCCACCGCGCTGAAAGCCGTTGCTTCGGCATTTCTGGCTGCGGCTCTTTACGCGGGAGTCATTACCCCTTTCCGGCTTTTAGACATTCCCATTCTTAAAACCCAGGATTTTCTTTTTTCCATGCGGTATCTGCTGCCTTATCATCCGGACCTCCTCAAAGACGTTTTTCTCATTGCCGTGGATGACGAGTCCATCCATCAAATCAAGGAAAAATGGCCTTTCCGCCGCCGTATTTACGCCGATTTACTTCAAAAACTGTCCGCGGCCGGCGCGAGGCTGGTGGCGCTGGATTTTGTTTTTGCCGGTAAAAGCGAACCTCTTGATGATTTCCTGCTGGCCGAGGCGGTTCAAAAGGCCGGGAATGTGGTTTTGGCCGCGTTTGTTGACGCTCAGGGGAATTATGTGCTTTCCCTCAGAGAAATCCGCGAAGGCGCCGCGGGTTCCGGAGTGGTTAACAAACTTCTTGACGACGATCTTTATGTCCGGCGCACGCGGCTTGTCTACCGGGACAATGATCAAAAAATCGCGGCATGGCCTTGGGAAATGGAGATTCTCAAGAAGCTGCAGGGCTTCGAACTCGATAAGTTGCGTATCAGTCCGGAAGGGCTTTATTATGAGCCGGACCTTTCGAATGATGGCCGGTTTTACATCCCCTTCCGTGACCATAAGAATACGGCCATTAATTTTAAGCTTAAGCTTAAAGACATCCGGCAGGCTTCGTTATGGAAGGTGATGCGGGCTGAAGACCTGGGCGGCATGGTGAAAGATAAAATTGTGTTAGCCGGGTCGACCTCAAGGGGGCTGCATGATTACTACCACACGCCTTTGGGCGTCATGCCGGGAGTGGTGGTGAATTTAAACTGGCTGGTGAATATGGCGACCCGGGATTTTTTACGCAATATCCCTTTTGCGTTTAATTTATTATCCGTGACCTTTTTTGCCATGGCCGGGGCTTTTCTTGGCCTGCGTTTTGACGTGATGAAGGGCGCGGCCGGTCTTTTGGGCGCCACCGCGGCCGGCGGTTTTTTGTCTTTCGGGCTGTTTTGTTCCAATTACATAGGGGATTTTTTCACGCCTTTTTTGGCCCTGTGGCTCGTTTTTCTATTTGTCACGCTTTCCCGTTATTTCCATACCCTGGTTGAAAATGTCAGGCTTCGCGGCGAAGTGCTCACGGATCCTCTGACCGGGCTTTACAACCGCCGTTTTCTTGAATCCAGAATCGATGCCGAATTTGCGAAATTGGCCATGGAACGCCGGTCTAGAAAAATGGACGCGTATCACGACCTCTCCGTGCTGATGATGGATATCGATAATTTCAAGCATGTGAATGATACCTACGGCCACCAATTCGGGGATGATGTGATTAAAAATGTTAGTTTTTGCATCCGGGAGAGCGTTAGAAAAGACGATATCGCCGCGCGCTATGGAGGCGAGGAATTTTGCGTTGTTTTAATCCACACGCGCAAGGAAGAAGCGGTCCAAATCGCCGAGAAGATCAGAAAGGGTGTGGAATCTAAAAAATTCACCTATGTCAATCAAATCACCCGCTTCACCATAAGCGTTGGCGTGGCTTCTGCCAGAATGGATAACCTATTAAGCAGCCGTTCCATTATCAAAGCTGCGGATGAGGCACTTTATGACGCTAAACGAGCGGGCAAAAATCAGGTTTGTCAATTTGTTAATAAAACCCAGTTATTGTAAATTCTAACCCATTTATATTAAACAAGTTATATGAATTATGGGGAGTTTTGCTTGAAAAGCGGCAGGGCGTGTGTTAACATTTAAGCGCTTTAAGGAGTTGTAATTTTTTTTGTCCTCAGTTTAATAGAGTTTAAAAAGTATTTGAAAGGCATATATAGTTTTTTAAGCAAAATCAAGGTCAGGGGGCGTTATCCTTTGAGGAAGCTATCAAAGAATAGATTTATTATCTGGGGCTTTCTATTGATGTTTACCTGCTCGGGTCTGGCTTATGGGCAGCAGACAGCAACTGTCCCGGAAGCTATGCCGGAGAGCGGTAAGCCTGTGGGCTTGACAGCGCCTGGAGGCACCGGGGTTGCGGCCACTCCATTTCCCGTGACAGAGCTCAATCCGTATAATCTTATTATCCCGGAGAAATTCGGCAAGGTTGAAGAAGTTTTTCAGGGACTGCCAGGCTCTCCTGTTATTGTGCATATCCAGGACGCTCACGCCAATTACGAAGCTCAAGTCAATATCAAGAATATCCTTGGCCACCTTTCCAAAAATTATAATATGAATCTTATCCAGCTTGAGGGCGCCTCGTCTCAATTGAACCCGGCCATCTTTGAAACCGCCTACCTTAAAGAAGCCAACCAGAAATTGGCGGATTACCTGATGCGTGAAGGCCGTTTGTCCGGCGCGGAGGCTTTTGCCGTTGAATCGGAAAAGCCGGTGGAACTTCACGGCATTGAGAACCGCATGCTTTATATGGAAAATTTGCGCACCTTTCGGTCTGTGTACTCTCATCAGGCTGAAATCACCAACTATTTCAATTCCCTGCGCATGCTGGCTAAAGATGTCCGGTTAAAGCTCCTTAATGGGGAGCTTCTGGATTTGACCCGCAACATGGAGGCTTATGCCTCGGAAAAGATAGATCTTATTGATTATCTGGTTTATTTGGACGGTCTTGCGGAGCAGCATAAGCTGGCGTCGCTCAAAAAGTTAACCGAAATCACCCGATTCCCTAATTTGGTGCGTATCCTGCGCCTGCATGAACTGGAAAAGCAGCTGAATGAAAGGCAGGTAAAAAAAGAAGCGGAAGCTATCCGGGAGGCTTTTCGCAAAAAAACCTCCGATTCGGAAGTGGCGGATTTATTGGCCAGCCTGGAGCTTAAAAAGAAGGGCATGAAGCCCCGGGCTTATTTCAAAAAGGTCACAGCCTTGGCTGAACAGCACGGGATTGATTTGCTGGGCTATCCCCAGATGCGGGCCATGTCCGAATTTCTTATCCTCCAGGATGAAATCGAGCATCGCGGGCTTTTCGCGGAAGTTCATAGGCTGGAGCAGATGGTTCAAAAACAGCTTTTTAAGACCAAGGAGGAGCGGCATTTGATGCAGCTCTTGAGAAACATAGAGCTGCTTGATCAATATTTCAAACTGGAAGTGAACCGGGAGAAATTGGCTTATATCATTCGGCATTATGACACGATGAAAGCTTCTTATCTTAAGGACGAACTTGACGCCCTGGCCAAGAAACTTGGCATCATGCCCTCGGATTATCAGGGCGACGTGATGAAGCTCGACCAAATCATGGACGATGTGGAGTATTTTTACCGCGTGGTTCTGGAACGTGACCGTCTGTTTGTCGAGAATGTCATGGCCAAGACCAAGGGCACTGGAACGGACAGGACCGTGCTTATCACCGGCGGATTTCACACGGACGGTTTAACGGCGCTTCTCAAAAAGCAGAATATTTCCTATCTGGTGGTGATCCCGAAAGTGGATGTGAAACAGGGGACTGAAAAATACGTGAAAATCATGACCGAAGGCGATTCGGAAGTCGGTAGTGTGTTTGCCGGCACGTTTGCGGTTCAAAACCCCCGCTATGGCAATCCTCAAGAGGTTTCGCCGGGGTCATTGAATTTTTATATACTTGAGGCGGCTCTTGGAGCGGGGATGACTTTCCAGATAGAAGGAGAGAGAGGCGAGCTTTCTCCGGAAGTTGTAACGGAACAAAGAGCGGTTTTGGAGAGATTTAACACGTTTCTGCCTTACATGAAAGCAGCACTGAAAGAAGAACTTCCTGCTTACGATGCCAACACCGGTACAGCAACCTTTAACATGGTTTTTCGTTTGAATGATAATGGCAAAAATTACGAGGTGGAATACCAGGCCAAGGTTTCGGCTGATAACTATGAACTCACTCCGGTGAAAGTAACCGAATTGAAGGGCCAAAAAGCCGCGGCCTTAAACCTTGTGAATCCGGATACTTTGCCGGGCAATGAATTGCCGCAGGGCCGTGTGCTTTCAGCAGACACACCTCTCCTGCAAATTATTGGCGAAACCAGGGTGGTAACTCCGAATGCTGAAACAGCGACTGCCGATGTCCGGAATGCCTTTGTCTTTCCGGGCGTGGTTGTGTTGAATGACGCCTTCCCGGAGGAGGTCCTTCCGATTCTTTCCGAGCTTCAGAACAATCCCGCTGCCATGAACCGTGTTGCGGGAGCTGTCCGTACCGGGGAGGCTATTACCAGAAAAATGCTGGAAGGCATTCAGGCTGAAGCACAGATTGCCAATAGGCCGATTCAAGCGCGGGATGTTGAGCAAGGAGTTGATGACCTTCAAAGGCAGGAGGCAGTGATAAAATTTCTGGCTTTGCTGAGTCAGCCTTCAGTCACAAGCATGGTCCTGCCTCTTCTAGATACGGTATCTTCCGAAGTGAATAAAAAACAGCTTCGTTCTTTGCTTGAGGTTATTCAACACAATGCCGGTGCTTCGGCTGTTGTGGTGGGGCCAGATGCCAAAAACTTTACGACCCGGGAAGTTAATGAAAACATTCAGGACCCCAAAATGCGGCAGGCCATTCTTAGCCGGATCAGATTTGTCGAGACAGAAGCAAAAGATGTAGCCGCGCAACTGGCTGACGATCGAGTGGCTGTCAATATACAAACGCAGGCTTTTCAAGCTTATCAAAAAATCGACAGGCAATTAAAAATTCCCGGTATCACCCCCCGCACGCTAGTTCAGGATGGATATGTGAAAGTTTTGCTTCCAGGAGATGAGCAAGGAGCTGAAGTGGGTGAGCAGTTGCGGCAGAATGATTACCTGGCCAACGCTGTTCAACTCCATTCCGCGCTTGAACGGGATGGCATACGCAATAATGACGCCCAGGCCAGTGCTTTTGCGGATATTCAGGTCAAAGTTCTTAGCATTTTGCCCAAGAAATTCAAAGCCGATGAAATCCGTGAGTTTACGGAGCTTCTTAACAGAATAGGCCTTGGAGGCATAGTGGTCCCCGGTGTGAATGGATGGGAAATCGGGAAAGGGGTTGAAGCCCTGGTTTCTCAGCTTTTTACGGATTTTCTCGCCGCGCGCGAGATTGCCATCCGCGCCTAATCGTCGTATAATACCCCCCATGAAGAAATTCCTCCTGATCCTGCTTTTTTTGTTTCTTGGAGCCGGTGCTTTTGTTTATGCGGCCAGAGAGACGCTTCTCCGCAAGGGATTTGAATACGCGGTCACATCGCTCACCGGTTTTGAAACGCATGTGGGCAATATCCACATTCAGATTCCTGAGGCCGTTATCCATCTCGAAGACCTTAAAATTCACAATCCGAAATCATTCAAAAAAGATATTTTCGTGGATATCCCTGAAATCTACGTGGCCCCGGATTTAGCGGCCATTTTAAAAAAGGAAAGCATCCATTTCCGTGAAATCAGATTTGCCGTCAAGGAAGTGAATGTGGTGAAAGATGAACAGGGCGTTTCTAATATCTCGAGGCTGAGTTCTATCGGCCAATCCGGGGCGGCAAAGCAACCCGCTCAGCCTGCCCCCAAGGAAAAAGCCTCGGCCTTGCCTTTTAAAGTGGACAAGCTTGTGCTTACCCTCCGCAAGGTAAGCTTTGAGGACCATTCAGCCGGGCTGGCCGGGAGAATTCCCAAGGACGCGACCGTTGATCTCCATGTCGATAAACAAGTCTATACCAACATCACAGATCCCAACGCCATTGTGAATATCCTGATTTTAAAAATCCTTTACGGCACCACCTTTGGTAATTTACTCGATATCGATCCAACCAAACTCACCCAGAATTTGACGAAAACCGTGGGCGCGAGCGCTGATACGCTTCTGCAGACGACGGATGAATTGCTCAAGACCACCGAAGGTGTGGTCCAGGGCACGGTTGGCACGGCAAAAGGAGTTTTGAATGACACGACCCGCGCTGTGCGTACCGGCGACCTTACCCAGGCAACAAAAACGACCCAGGCCGTGGTCAAGGACACTTTAGGCCAGGCCACGAATCTTTTCGGCAAATTCAAATCAAAGTTAACCACTCAATCCGGCTCTTCAGAAACCACTTCCACGGATTCTGAAAGTTCGCAATAGAAAGCCCGTTATGGATGAAGAAAGGCTTATCTCCGGTCATCTGAATGACGATGATTTGGACATCGACCTTTCTCTCCGTCCCTCCAAACTCCAGGATTTTGTCGGACAGGAAAAATTAAGGGAAAATCTCTCCATTTTCATCCAGGCCGCTAAAAAACGCAAAGAGCCGGTGGATCATATTTTGTTCTTCGGTCCGCCGGGATTGGGGAAAACCACGCTGGCCCATATTATCGCCAAGGAAATGGAGGCCAATATCAAGACCACTTCCGGTCCCGTGCTTGAACGGCCGGGTGATTTGGCCGGCCAGTTGACCAATCTGGAGGAAGGAGACATCCTTTTTATCGATGAAATCCACCGCCTGCCGCATATTGTCGAAGAATACCTTTATCCTGCCATGGAGGATTATTATCTCGATATCATGATCGACAAAGGCCCCAGCGCCCGCTCGGTGAAAATCAATATCCCCAAATTCACGCTTATCGGCGCGACCACCCGCAGCGGTCTTTTGACCGCGCCGCTTCGAGCCCGTTTTGGCATTGTGGAGCGGCTCAATTATTATACGGACGCGGAACTCGCCAAAATCGTAAAAAGGTCGGCTCAAATTTTAAATATTGAAATCGAAGAACAGGGCGGTTCCGAAATCGCCTCGCGTTCAAGGGGAACGCCGCGCGTGGCCAACCGCCTGCTCAAGAGAGTGCGTGACTTTGCCGAAGTCAAAGCTGACGGACGAATCACGAGGGAAGTGGCGGATAAGGCCCTTCATATGCTGGAAGTAGACACGGCCGGGTTGGACCAGATGGACAAAAAAATCCTGGGAATGATTATGAATGAATTCGAAGGCGGGCCCGTGGGGATCAACACCATCTCCGTGGCCGTGGGCGAGGAAGCCGAGACCCTTGAAGAAATCTACGAGCCATACCTGATCCAAAAAGGATTTTTGAAAAGGACTTCTTCCGGCAGGGTGCTCACGCGCCTGGCCTATGAACATTTGGGCGCGCAGCCGCCGGCTAAAAATCAGTCGGATCTTTGGTCGTAAACGGCCTATGATGCACACGACTCCGCTAGATACGCTCTCGCGGTTTCTTATCAGCGCGGGTTTGGTTCTTGCCGGCGCAGGGGCTTTGCTTTATTTGATAGGCCGGATCCCCGGGCTAGGGCAGGGCATGGGAAAGCTTCCGGGCGATATTTTAATCCGGAAGGGAAATTTTTCTTTTTATTTTCCGGTGGCGACATGCGTTCTTTTGAGTGTTCTTCTCACGTTGGTTTTTAACCTTTTTAAGAAACCATGATTTCTCATTTTTTGACCATATTTTGGCGGCCCGTTCTGGAAATCCTTATTATCTGGGCCGTAGTCTATGCCATGCTGCGCCTTATCCAAGGCACGCGCGCGGTTCAGCTTTTGGCCGGCCTGCTTATTTTCGCCCTGGTTTTTCAAATGGCCAAATTCCTGGGGCTGGACACCATAAGCTGGGTTTTTACCAAGCTTTTCGCTTTTGGTATGATTGCTTTTCTGATTCTCTTTCAACCCGAGCTTCGCAG
>Ga0209211_10006356_pt1 | contig 17140 bp, 14 predicted proteins | sample RifGroA2_FD_183992 | JGI IMG/M metagenome (GOLD analysis project Ga0209211, IMG submission 183992) | Groundwater microbial communities from Rifle, Colorado, USA - Groundwater A2 (SPAdes) (version 2) | ecosystem: Environmental > Aquatic > Deep subsurface > Groundwater | place: Rifle, Colorado... | reverse complement strand
CTACAAGATACTACAAGAATAGCGTCTCTGACTTTGCGGATGTTGAAGCGACAAAATACTATTCAAATGCTGTAAAGACGGTTGTATCTACAGGTTTGATGGAAACTGAAAAGGGTTATCCACCTGAGTTTCGTTTGTTTGTTCCAGTTGATGGAGCTGATGCGCTCATAGCTATCAGAGAGTTGATTTATATCAGGGATAAGGGAAGGTATTGATTTGCAGAGTTAAGACTAATTTAGGAGGAGCAATATTTATTGCTCCTCCTAAAAGCATAATAAAAATGTAAGGAAGTTGAAATGAAAAAAAATATATATATATTTATTTTTATATTTATATTTGTTTCCTTGCCATTTTATCTGTATGCTGAAACACGCGGGCTTACTATAAATATTAAGACTCCAGATGGGAAAAGCGTAGATCTATACAATGGCTCTTTTGCTCTTATTATTGGTGCAAGCAACTACACTGAAGGTTGGCCCAAGTTGCCCGGCGTCAAGAAGGATGTGGATGCGGTAAAAGCAGTTCTCGAAGAGCAGGGCTTTCATGTTACTGTCGTCATGGACCCCAAAAAAGACCAGATGGTGCAGGCCTTCGAGAATTTCATCAATAAATACGGCCAGGACCAGGACAACCGGCTTCTCTTTTATTTTGCGGGACATGGGTATACGGTAAAGATGACCTATGGCGAAGAAATGGGGTACATCGTGCCGGTAGATGCACCGAATCCGCACAATGACCAGAACCGTTTTCTGTCCACTGCGATGGACATGCAGCTGATAGAAGTGTTTGCAAAACGCATACAGTCCAAGCACGCCCTCTTTCTTTTTGACAGTTGTTTCTCCGGCTCATTATTCGCCCTGTCTCGTGCGGTGCCCGAGAGTATATCGTACAAGACCGCAAGACCTGTCCGCCAATTCATCACCTCGGGAGGCGCGGACGAACAGGTACCGGACACGAGCATTTTTCGGCAGCAGTTTATCTCAGCCCTTAAAGGAGAGACCAACCTTGGTAAAGACGGCTATATAACCGGCACAGCACTTGGTGAATATCTTCAAGACTCGGTAGTCAACTATTCAAAGGGAGCACAGCATCCCCAGTACGGTAAAATCCGCAACCCGAACCTGGACAAGGGAGATTTTGTGTTTGTTTTAAATAAGACCAATGATGAACAAAGTATGTTTATTATTCATGCTGAAGAGCAACGTGTTAATGAAGAAAGGAAGAGCATAAAGAAAGAAAAGGAAAAATATGAACATGATAAAGTAGTATATGCAGAGCGTGAGAAAGAGGAGAAAGAGAAACTAATAAAAGATGCTGAGAGTGCTGAGAAGATGATTGCGTTACAGGAAGAAAGAAGGAAATTAGAGGAGGAGCGCAAGGAGATTGATAGAATACGCATTTTAGGAAAAAAAGAGGCGCTAAAAAGAGAGAGGGAGAAAAAGAAAATAGAAGAGGAACGGGAAAAAATAGAGAAAAAGAAGCTTTATGCAAATTTACCAAAGGACGGTATTAAGTATACTATTTCTGGAGGAGAAGGAGGTGAAAACTATCATAACGGTCTCAAATATTTAAGTTCATTAGAGTTTAGAAAGGCAAGGGATAAGTTTGCAGACGAACTGAATTCGTCCAGAGAAGGGCCTTTTCACGCAGACGCTGACAAAGCCTGGAAGAAAACGGACAAGATAGTCCGCGCAATGGCAGGCATTACAGTAGGCGATGTCGGCAAGCAGATAGCAGTTAAGGATTCGGTGACAAGGGCAGACCTTGCAGCCTTGCTTATTGATGAAATGAAATTAGATAAGCTGTTTGCAGGACGCATCCACGTAAAATCACAGATTGACAAGATGAAGACCGAGTTCATTCCCGCTGATGTCCTTAACCATTCGTTTAAGGAAGAGATACTTACTATAATGAAGTGGAAGGTAAGAGGCCTGGAGCCTAAATACGATACAGCAACAAAGGCGTATCTCTTTAAACCTACGGATGTGGTGAAGCGCGGAGAGATGGCGTTTATACTCGAAGACGTTTTGATAAAACTCACAGGAGATGAGAAACTTGTCACAGCATATTTTTTTGGACAGGATAAATCACCATACCCTGACGTCAAACCGACCTCTCCGTTTTATAACGCGGTTATGAATATGACGTCGAGGGGAATCATGGAAGGCGAGCTTTCCGGAGAGTTCAGGATAGATGCGCCTGTTGACGGGGCGGAGGCGTTGTTTGCCCTGAGGGTGTTGAAACAGAAGATGAATATTTATTAAAAGAAGGCAAAAGGCCATAGGCGATTTAAACGAATTGAACGATGTTGAACGATTTGAACAATATTTCGAAGAGGAGGAGAGTATGAGAAGAAAAGTATTTATAATGGTGTTGTTAATAATGGGGTTGACCGGCATCGCATTTGCACAGGAGCCGCCGTCAACTGCGGCCATTGACGCGAGGTTCTCGGCTGCCAACGAATGGCTGAACAAGAATAATCTGAGCGTAACCGCAGCGCCTGAACAGGCATTCGTCAATGACTATATACTTGTTGTAGGTGAAGGACTACCTTCGCCTGCTGCAAAGTCCCCGGCGCAGAGGCGGTTAACCGCTGAAAGGGCTGCTACTGTGGTGGCATACCGTCAGTTGACCGAATTCATAGAGGGGTTTGCCCTTGTTGGAGATACCCTCGTTAAGGATGCGGAGCTTCAGTATGACGTGATAAGGGTAGCTGTCGCGGGTTTCGTAAAAGGCGCTCAACTTGTTTATAAGGAATACAATCAGCAGGAAGGTTCGGCCCTTGTGATAGTCAAAGTAGGGATGACAGGACCTCAGAGTTTTGCCAAGACCATGTATGCAAAGATGCTGGGCGATCCGCAAATCAAAAGAGATATTATCGGAGTGCCGGGGCCTGAGTACAGGCACAAGCCTGTTCCTCTCGAAGAAAGATATGACGGCTTAATTATCGATGCCACGGGACAGAGCTTCAGGCCTGCGCTGATAAACAGGATATTCACGCCCAAGGGAGACGTGCTCTATGACCCGTCGAAGATAAGCCAGAAGGTTTTGGTAGAGCAGGGGTGCGGCGAATACACGAACAGCGTTGAGAAGGCAAAGGCAGCGCTGGAGTCGAGAGGGGTGAAAAATCCCCTTGTCGTAACCGCTTCCGGAGCCGTTACGGCATCGGATCTGCAGGTAAGCAATGATGACGCCGTAAGGATATATTCCGCAAACCAGAAGGCCAATTTTTTTGCCTCGGCTAAGGTGGCTTTTGTTCTGAAATAACAAGTTATAGGCGGGGGATGTGACACCGCATCCCCCGCCTATACGCCTTATCACATAAATAAGGGGGCGTAATGAGAAAGTATGTCTTCATAATTTTATCTCTCTTGATGTTTTTGCCTTTTAGCGCCGATCTCTCTTTCGGTTATCAAAATGAGATTAGAGCCCTTTCCTCTGCCGTTTCTTCGGGTATGGATAAAGTAGGCAGCAGAAAGAGGGTTGCCGTAGCCGATTTTACGGATCAGAAAGGCAATATAACCGAACTCGGGAAATTCATGGCCGATGAGCTGACGTCCGAATTGTTGAAATCGGCTCAGGGCTTCGAGGTGATGGAAAGGGCGCAGTTAAAGAGCGTTGCCGGACAGGAGGATTTCGCCCTGCCGTCGCCTTATGATCAGAGCGCCGTTAAGAGGCTCGGAGAATCCGCAAGGCTGGGAGCAGTAGTTACAGGCATAATTACACCATTCAGTTCCACGGTGAGGGTAACGATAAATGTCGTCTCTACTTATATGCCTAAGGTTGTGCATTCCAAGACGGTAGATATACCGCGTAGGGGTAAAATAGCGGAATTGCTTTCAGGCGGCATGAAACCGTCCGTAAATTTCGATCTGTCCGGCAGGTGGTATGGTAACGACGGCGGAATTTATTATGTCCGCCAGATAGGCAACAAAATTTGGTGGTTTGGAGAAAATCACCCCAATGCGCCTTCGTGGTCAAACGTTGCCTATGGAGAGATTCACGATACAGAGATAAGGCTTCAATGGTCGGATGTCCCTAAAGGTTATATCATGAACAGCGGAATTCTTGTACTCGAAATTTTATCAAACGGAAGGATTGCGGCAAGAAATAAGACCGGCGGGTTCGGCGGGTCGGAATGGACGAGATGAAGCATCGGAGTTTTTTTAAAACAATAATAATCCCCTGTAGCATTTTGTTGCAGGGTTTTTCTTTTTTGGCGTTTGTCCTCTTACCGTCCGACATTGTTTTAGCCGAAAAAACACAGCGGTATTTTCCGTCGGCAAAAGAACATTCTCAGAAAATAAAGCAGATAGCGGGAATTATCGCCGTCGAGATAAACAGGAGGGGTATAAAGACCGTAGAGGTTAAAGAATTTACTGATATAAGGGGCAGGCCGTCGGCTGTCGGAAAGGATATTGCAAAAGAGTTTGAAAGACAGATGGCTGCGGCGGAGGGTAGAGGCTTTGCTATAATAAAGAACGATGCAAAGGCTGTCGTTACCGGAACTGTTACGCCTTTTAAAGAAAGAGAGAAATGGCAGATTAAGATAAAGGTAGTATCGGCGGAAACAGGCGCGGTTATTACGGCATACACTGGGATTCTTAAAAAGACCAAGGGGATCAAAAAATGAGACTGATATATACGGCGGCAACAATCCGCCGGTCAAAGGCACAATGTGGATAGATAAGGTGAGGTTTTATAGGGAGTGACACCTCAAGAAGGTTGTAAAATAAGAAAATTTTTGGGAAGCTTTATTTTTAAGGAGGTAATTATGCTAAGGAGGGATGCAAGGGCTGCGTTTGTTGCAATATTGGCAATGTCTTGTACGATGTTCATCGGATGTGCATTCGTTGATCAGAAGGTTGATTTGAGCTACGAAAAGGTTGTTAATACAAGAGGCGGCTCAGGCGACGTCTTTATTGCAAAACCCAAAGATCATCATAATATTATGAAAAAGGCGGATGGTTGGCTTATCGGAACGGTAAAAAACACTTATGGCATGAAGACGGCTGATGTGGTTACGGAGAATGACATTGGTGATTGGGTTGTCCGTGCACTCACACAGGAGTTAAGTTTTGCCGGATACAATGTTATGCCGGTAACAATGCTGCCGGATAATGTATCAAAGGGAATTGACTTAACTGTTTTAAAAGTATTTGTAGACCAGGATCCCGGTTTCTGGACAGTGGGAGCTATAAGCGATGTGCAGTTTGCAGTTGAGATGTGGAAGAACGGCATGAAGGTAAAAAGTTTTAATGTCTCGGCAAAAGGAGACGATCGTTCAATGATGGGGTCAGCCGAAACTAAGGCAATTTCTTTGCGAAAAGCAATGCAGGCTGCGATGCAGCAGGCAGTGCCTGAGATAATAAAGACACTTGAACAGTAAGGAGTGTGATATTGAAATGGCAGTAAGTTTTCGCATAAAGATAGTTTTATTGCCTGCACTGCTAATTATTGCAGGATGTAGCATGTATGAATTTAAAGACCCTACCGGTGCACAATTACAAGTCCGGTATACCTCTCCTCAACAAGAAAAAATATCGGCCCCAAAGAAAAAAATAAAGAAAAGAATAGAAGAAGAACCTGTCGCCGCGCCTCCTTTAGACGAAAAACTCCCTCCTTCTCGTCCCGACACCTATGCGGTAGTAATAGGCATAGATTATAAAGGCAGAGAGGATATACCTGATTTGCAGTATCCATCACAGGACGCAAAGAAAATATACAACATACTCACAGATCCAAGATACGGGGGAGTGCCGAAAGAAAACGCAGTATTGTTATTGAACGAAAATGCTACAAGGAACGAAATGATATCGGCATTGAGAAAGATAAAGACATGGGACGGATATGTGTATGTCTATTACTCAGGGCATGGAGCGCCTAAGACAAAGGGGGATAAGTTCATAGATGCCTTTTTAGTGCCTAATGACGTAGTAATAAGCGACCCTGAAGCAATGGAAGACACGGCAATAAAAATATCATATCTTCAGGAACTTGTAGAGACATCAAATGCAAGGGGAGTAATGCTTGCCCTTGATGCCTGTTTTTCAGGTGGAGGCAAATCCATAGTGCCGAAGGGAGGAAAGCCTCTGGTAGGAATGCTCGTAAATCCTGAGATGCTGAAGCCCAAAGGCGCAGGCAAAGTAATAATCACATCATCCGCTACCAACCAGCAGTCATGGGAAGACGAAACAGAGCTGAAGTCAGGCATATTCAGTCACTATTTCTTGGAGGGATTGAAAGGTAAAGCAAGCAAGGACATATGGGTAAAGGTTGATGAACTTGCAGAGTATGTAAAAGACAATGTATCCAAGGCAGCCCGTAAACTCAAAGGACAGGAGCAGACCCCTCAAATCACGGGAAATGCAGACTTCGCAGTAACTAGGAATTGGGAGAGGGCAAAGGTAATGGACATAGAGATAGCGAGGAACAAACTGAAGACTGCATTTGAAAAAGGTATTATATCGGCAGAACAATTAAACAAAGCACTTGATGAATTAAAGACAAAAAAACACTCAAAGACCCTCGATGCATTCCTTGAAGGCAAGATAGAGGAGAAGAAGTTCGGGGAACTGTATTAACATGAAAAATCTACTTTTGTTTTCGGCATTAATGCTGATAAGTTTTCCTGTCTTTGCCTCTGAAAAGTCAGTATGGGTGGAGTCAGACGGCGAGGCGTATATGAGCGAAGTTGAAACTCCAAAAGAAGTTATGGAAAGGGCAAAGAAAGACGCACAGAACAAGGCAATTGAAAAAGCCCGCGGCGTGTTCATAAGATCCCATACCCTTGTCTCAAACAGCCAGCTTACCGAGGATTTGATTTATGCAGCGGTGAGAGGGAAGATCGAAAGGGTTAATGTAACCAAAAAAGGCTGGGATGAAAAGGACAGGAACCTTTACAGGGTCAGGCTTAAAGCCCTTGTAAGCCCTGTGTATCCGGAAAGGGGCAAGGGCATAGCGCTTAAAGTCTCTCTCTCAAAGGCAGACCTGAAAGAAGGCGCTAATGTAAAAATATTTTATCAGGCAAATATCGACTGTTATGTTTATATCTTTTCAGTTGCCGCCGACGGCTCCGTTACGTTGCTGCTGCCGAATTCCATGAATCAGGAGAATTTTATTACGGCTGAAAAGGCATATAAATTTCCTCCGGCTAACAGCTCAATTCGTTTGAAAGCGCTGTTTCTGCCGGACTATAAAGGCAATACAGCGGAAGAAAAGATAAAGGTTATAGCCACAAGGAAAAAAGAGGACATTGTGCCCCTCGGTTTTCAGGAAGGCATGTTCAAGGTGTATGACGCAAGATCCACAGGCATGATAAGCGATTTGGTAAAAAGGCTCAATCAGCTTGAGCCGGATGACTGGGCAGAGGCAACTGCGGTTTATAGGATTGAGAGATAAGGGTAATTTTCACTTCCCATTAAGGATTTCTTCTGATATATAACGAGTATATGAGACTTAATGCGAAAGGAGGCGATTTTAATGAAGAGATAATTTTTATTCTCGAAGAAGATTATCGAAGGCGGATACACTGCCCGTGCCCTTGAGTTTCCTATATTCACTCAAGGAGAGACATTGGAAGAAGTAAAAAGAAATATCAAAGATGCCCTGAGATGCCATTTTGATGAAGAGGATAAAATTCCAAACATTAAGCCAAATTTTGAAAGGTATTGCGAATTATCTAAAAATGAGCGAAGACGATTTTATAAAGAAACTTTTTTTTGAAAAGTAAATAATATTTTTTAAGATTTCGGGAGGTGGGGATGAGAAAAAGCATAATTTATATTTTTGTCTTTGCTTTAAATGTTATCTTAGCCAGTCCTGCGTCTGCAGAGGATTATCTTAAAAGCGGGCAAGAATACTACAAAAAAGGTCAATACGACCTTGCGATAGCAGACCTTAATAAAGCAATAGAGCTTAATCCACGAGATGCGGGTATTTACGGCTGGCGGGGGTCTGCCTACAGTGCAAAAGGACAATACGACCTTGCAATAGCGGACTATAATACCGCAATAGAGCTTAATCCGAAATATGCAGTTGCTTATGGGCACCGTGGGGTTGCCTACGCTCATAAAGATCGATACGACCTTGCAATAGCAGACCATAATACCGCAATAGAGCTTAATCCGAAATATGCATTTAGTTACATGAACCGCGGTTTTGCTTACATTAGAAAGGGTCAGTACGACCCTGCAATAGCAGACCTTAATACCGCAATAGAGCTTAATCCGAAATATGCTCATGCTTACTACCATCTTGCTTTTGCATATCACAAAAAAAATGATAAGAAGAAGGCAAAGAGCGCTTTATCAAATGCCATATCAATAGAACCGGCGATTATAGACAAGAGGGCTGAATATCTTGATCGCCCGACTGCATCCAAAAAATTCTATGCAGAGCAACTAATTGCACTGTCTCAATATGTAACCGTCCCTTCAGCGCTTCTGGCAAAGGCAAGGGGATTATCCGGAGAAGTTGCCGCCTCTACAGACATTCAAGATATACCTGATTTTAAATCATCGCCGAGAAATAACGACCTTGCAGTCATAATAGGCATTGAAAACTATCAAGGATTGCCAAAATCGGATTATTCAAAGAGCGATGCGGGAATCGTAAGGGACTATCTTAAGGCGTTGGGTTTTCAGGAAAGGAATATGGAATTTATTACTGACGATAAAGCGACATTCTCCTCAATAAAGAAAACCATAGAGACATGGCTCCCTAACAGGGTGAAAAAGGATTCAAGGGTTTTCATCTATTATTCGGGACACGGCGCACCGGCAATAAAGTCAGGCGATGCATATATTGTCCCCTTTGACGGCGACCCTAACTACCTTGAGGACACCGGTTATCCCTTAAAGAGACTTTACGATAAGCTGGGTAAATTGCAAGTTGCAGAAGTAACAGTTGTGCTTGATTCCTGCTTTTCAGGCGCAGGAGGGAGGTCTGTGCTTGCAAAAGGCGCAAGGCCGCTTGTGATGATGGCGGATATTACTACTATTCCTTCTAATATGGCGATACTTTCTGCAACACAAGGTTCTCAAATCAGCACATCATCGCCTGAAAAAGGACATGGCGTGTTTACATACTATTTCCTCAAGGCATTAAAAGAAGGCAAAAAGAACATCTCAGAGATTTATGAATACATAAAACCGCTGGTTGAGGACGAGGCAAAGCAATTGAATGTCCAACAGAGTCCCAGTGTAAGCCCTGATGCGGAGAAATTAAAGGGGAAATTTATTTTGAGGCGGTAAAATTACCTTGACTTCTTAGCTCAGGCAGGGTAGTTTTTAATTAAAAGATTATTTTTGAATAATTTCATAAAGGAGCCGCTTATGAACGCAAAAAAAGCCGCAATAATATTTTTTGCATTGTTATTTCTTTTTTCCTGCGCGCCTTCGCAGGAGGTAAAAAAGGACATGCCTGAAATCAGCATATCGGAAGACGATATGCCGAGGACGGTCGCGGTAATGCCGTTTCAGAACGACACTAAAGAAATCGGCATAGCCAATCAGGTCAGGCGGGCGTTCTACAATCACTTCAGTTCAAAGCCATACAGGGATGTCGAACTCGGAATAGTCGATGAAAAGATAGTCCATCTCGAAAAATCGTCGGGTAAAAGCATTCTCGATATAAAGCCTGCGGAGATATGCGGGCCGATAGGCTGCAATGGATTGGTTTATGGAAAGGTTACGGATTACACAAAGGTTTACGCGGGCCTCTATTCGCAGCTCGGCGTCGAGGCAGAGGTCTGGATGATAAACACGCGGACAGGCAAAGAAGTCTTCAGGATAAAGGATTCCGTCCGGTATCACGAAGGCAGCGTCCCTCTCTCTCCCATCGGATTGATAATGACCGCGGTGTCTACCGCGATGAACATAAGAGAAATACAGCAGGTGAGGATGGTGAACGAGCTTGCGTATAAATTCAATGAGAAAATTCCTTCTCCCGAAGGCATGGCCGTGGAAGACAGGCCTGCTATTAAGGAAGTCCTTACGAACGTGAAAGAAGGGCCTTTCGGCAAAGGGAAAATCATCAGGGTCGGACTCGAAGGCGAAAAGGGATTGGTTGCCGTCTTTGACATCGGAAACTTTAAAAAAGGCATTCTGATGAAGGAGACGAAGCCCGGCATTTATCTTGGAGAATACCTCGTGATAGCGGGAGACAATGCAAAGGATATGCCCATAATCGCTTCCTTGAAGAGACCGGGCGGATACGAAAGCGAATGGATAGATGTGAGCGGGTTTGCAACCCTCGACACTACGCCTCCTCCTCAGGTAAAAGGGTTGAAGGCAAAGGGGTTTCAGGATAGGATAGACATCTCATGGGAAGGTCTCAAGAATGTGCCTGACTTAAAGGGATATAAAGTTTTAAGAAGCGAGCAGCCTTTGAGCGGATATGCGGAGGTTTCGGCAATAGAGCATACGCTGCTTGAGGATAAAACGGCAAAACCTAATACGGCATATTATTACAGGGTGATTGCTGTAGATTATGTCGGCAATGAATCGGAAGCTGTCGATCCTGTTAAGTCTGCAATTATATCGAAAGAACCTGTTATGCTCTCCGGCGAGATAAGGAAGGATACCATACTGTCCGGAATCTTTATGGTCAAAGGAGATTTGACGGTTCCGAAGGGTTTAACTCTCACATTAGAGCCTGATACAAGGATGATTTTTGAAGAAGGCGTTTCGCTCAATGTGTATGGAAAAATAACGGTTAACGGCAAAGAAGCGCCCGTAGAGTTTGTTTCTTCGGGAAATAAAAAATGGAAGGGAATTAATGTCGACGGCGGCAGTATAGCAATGAACAGCCCACGGATAAAAGGCGCCGAGAGCGCCCTCTTATTAAAAAATTCGGACGGGTTGTTTGAGAACGGAGTTGTAACGGACAGTAATATAGGCATTTCAATAAACGGCATACCTTCCGTTCTAATAAAGGGATCTACAGTTTCCGGCAATAAAACAGGAATCGAGATGCAGAAGACGGACGCAAAAATTACGCAAAGCAATATTTTGCAGAACGAAGACGGCATTATCCTTAAAGGTTTTTCCGGAGAAATAAGGGACAACAATATATTCGATAACGGCAGAAATATATCGTCGGAGCCGAATATAAAGATAGGCGCGAATTATTTGGGTTCGATAAATACCGACGAGATGAAGATTGCCGGAATTTCCGTATCAAAGGTTTATGACAACAGGATACCTGACGGTAAGATTGCGGATGCCGTATCGAACCCCTATGAATCAATGTCTCAGGATGAGCGCCGGAATAAGGCGACCGAATTCGTTATCGAGGCAGGCAATTATTTCAGGCAGAGGAATTACGGAAAGGCGGCTACGCTTTTTGAAGAAGCGCTGAAGGCTCTTCCCACGCCGGATGTTTATTATTATCTCGCTATCTGCTATCAGGAGATGAAGGAAGAGGAGAGGGCATTAAAGTATTTGAAAGAGGGTACGGATAAATTCCCGAAGGATTCGACACTCCAGAAATCCCTCGGCTTGATGTATTATCAGAAAGGGGACGAGGCAGAGGCGAAAAAGGTATTCGAAGAGGTCATAAGGTTGAGCCCCGAAGACAGGCAGGTTAGGTTTTTGCTTGAAAGGATTGGAAAGTAATATAATTAGGTAACAATATACTGCAGATGCTTCGTGCAAACGGATAGTCTTACTTTTAAGGGAGGGGTGCACAATGCGTAAAAGAACAAAATGGCTCGGGTTGATATTATTGACATTGCTCGCAGTGGGGTGCGTCACTATATCAAAAGATATGTACCAGCGGAATATGGTGTGGGATACGGTGCCTGCCGGCGGGTATATAGATGCCAATGTTCATATAGAATCCGATTGCAGCTTTACCGCGGAGTATGCAAAGCTGTGGAGAGACTGGATGAATACCGATGAGACCATTGCGAATTATAGAAGAGCGGCATGTGAGCGCATTACCGAAGATATGATCAAATCGCGCATATTTACGAGGGTTGATATCGGCGCTCAACGGGATTTAGTTGTCAGAATAGAATATACGGAATCTCAGGCAGACCAGAAAATCGCTATTAATGTCATCGATCCCATGAGCGGCAGAGTTCATGCGACATACGGGACATCGGCATTTCGCATGGGTTACGGGTATGAGAGCTTTAATAACAACTTAAAACGCATGCTTTCGGATTTAAGGAGCCAGATGCTTGCGGAGTATCAGGCCGGAAAGGGCATAAAGACATTGCTCGCTTCAAGGCAGGCCCCCGGCGTTACACAGCAGGTCAGACGATATAAGACCGACGCGGAAGATATAACCGTGCCGTTGTCTCCCGGCGAGAAACTTCCCCCTCTCCGGCGTGAAATATATGCGGTTGTAATAGGCATAGACTACGCGGGCAGAGAAGATATGCCTAATCTTCAATACGCCGCGACAGACGCTAAAAAGGTATACAGCCTGTTGATAGACCCCCGCTACGGAGGGGTGCCTAAAGAAAATACGGTTTTGCTGCTCAACGAAAAGGCCACAAGGAACGAAATGGTAGCGGCATTGAGGAAGATAAAGACATGGGACGGGTATGTGTATGTTTATTATTCCGGTCACGGCGCGCCGAAGACAAAAGGGGACAAGTTTTTAGACGCCTTTCTTGTGCCTCATGACGCTGTGATAACCGATCCGGAGGCGATGGAAGATACGAGCATAAAGATGTCGTATCTGCAGGAACTCGTGGATACATCCAATGCAAAGGGGGTAATGGTAGCCCTTGACGCGTGTTTTTCCGGAGGAGGCAAGTCCATAGTGCCTAAAGGGGGAAAACCCTTAGTAGGAATAATGGTAACCCCTGAAATCATAAAACCGAAAGGCGCAGGGAAAGTGATTATCACGTCATCCGCGACAAACGAGCAGTCGTGGGAAGACGACAAAGAATTGAAGGCAGGCATCTTCAGTCATTATCTGCTGGAAGGCATGAAGGGCGGAGCGGGGAAAAATATGTGGGTGAAGGTGGATGAACTGGCGGATTATATAAAAGAAAACGTATCGAGGGCGGCGAGGAAATTAAAGGGCATGGATCAGAATCCGCAAATATCCGGCAGGGGAGATTTTGCGGTGACGAGAAATTGGGAAAGGGCAAAGGTAATGGATGTTGAGATAGCCAGATCCAAGCTCAAATCGGCGTTTGAAAGCGGCAGCATCAGTGCAAATCAACTGAATAAGGCGCTGGACGAATTGAAGGTTCAAGACCGGTCAAGGACATTGGATGCATTTTTGCAAGGCAAGATAGACGATAAGAAATTCGGGGAATTGTATTAATGTAATGTAAGGAAATGAGAAAATCAATCGGCTTATGCCTTTTATTCGTAATGCTTTCTTGCGGTTCGCTTTACGCCAAGACCCTTATACTCGAAGGGAGGCTGAACAGCAGGGTTCAGGTGACCCAGCAGATAGGCTTCAGCGTAGACAGACCGCTGTCAAAACTAACATTTAAATTCGCCCTTCCCTCGGCATTTTCGAATAAGACGGTTTCTCAGGAAACGCTGGGGCTGAATTTAAGATTTGATCCCCAGCCTGTATCGGTGGAAGATGCCTCGGATAACTTCGGCAATCGCTTCAAGATAGCCGTGTGGAATAACCTGGACAGGAACGTCCGGCTTACCCTCACCTTTGAGACGCATATAAAATCCGAACTTTCCGCTATGGAAAGCAAGGCGCTTTTACCCCTCAAATCCATACCGCAAAGCGAGGCCGTTTATCTGAGGCCTACAGCCATTGTCCAGAGTAACAGTCCTGAGATTACAGCCCTCGCTAAAAAACTTACCGCTAACGCATCGGCAGAGCACGAAGCCGTTACCGCTATTCTCAACTATGTTGCGGATAATGTTAAATATACCTACAACCCCCCGCAGTTCGACGCCTTATATACCCTTAAAACCAAATCCGGCAACTGTCAGAATTTCGCCCATCTAAATATGGCGCTTTTGAGGGCTGTCGGCATCCCGGCCCGTATTGTGGGAGGCATAAGCCTGAAGCAGCCGCTGAAGGTTCCCGTGGGGAATAATGATTACCTTGTGCAGAGTTTAGGTCAGGGAGGCCATGCGTGGATGGAGATCTATTTTCCGGATCTGGGATGGCTGTCGTACGATCCCCAGCAGTCAAAGCAGTTTACGTCTTCGCGGCATATAAAGCAGACTCACGGACTTGACTCTGACGACATAAACGATAACTGGAGGGGCGCGCCTTATTTGCCCGAATACAGCGAAACGGTCAATGCCAAATTCGTTGATGACGTTGTTTCGCTTAAAATGAGATCTTCGGAAAGGTCGCCGAGGGCGTATCTTCTGAGCAATAATTTCCTCACAAAGGCCGAAGTAAAGCCGTATCCGACTTATGAAAAGCCGAAACTGCCGCCCGGCAGGCTTATAGAATTCGGCAATATGGATTTCCCGGGACTTGTGAATATATATCAGATCGTGGGAGATAAAGGCGTGAGAATACTTGATAAGGAGACTGCCGAATATGTAACGTCCAACTATGTATACGCTCAGGCATTCGAGATAGACGAAAAGCTTAATATCGATAAGATTTCGCTTGCGATGAGAAAATTCGGCGGAGACGGCACGGTCTATGTAGACCTCGTGTCGGATGAAAACGGCAGGCCGGGGTTTGAAGGTATGCGATCCGTGCCTCTATTCCTCGAAAACATTAAAAGGATGCCCGGATATTATTGGGTGGTTTTCACTTTTCCTGAGAAGGCAGTCCTTAAAAAAGGCAGATACTGGATAGTGCTGAGACATTCCGGCGAGGTAATAATGAACTGGTTCTATATACCAGGAAACCCTTACGCAGACAGCGACGACACGCGCTCGACGTTGAAAGGCCATAGATGGGAAGACATTCAGAACTATGATTTCGTCTTTAAAATAAAGGCAGGAAGGAATTAAGCAGCATCTTTAAAGCTTATCCTCATTATTGTCCTTCAGGTAACGGGGGAACCTGATCCGTCTCATAAAACGCGATTATCCTTGTATGTTGGTATCGCTGATGTTCTTTCATCGCTACATTTTTAGGGCTATAAATGTCTCCTGTGCCGTATACCTTAAAAAATTCATGCGGTATGTTCACAAGATATTTGTCGATAAGCTCTATTGTCGCTTCGGAGCGTTTTCCCGCTAATTTTTGATTAAGCCTTTTGTCGCCGAAAGCCGATGCGCTGCCGATAGAAATAAACAGTACTTTCCTGCCTTTACTCTCTCTCGATAGAAAGTCTGCAAAATTAACCAGCCTTTCATACTCCAGAGTCCCTTTTTTTATTTCGCCTGAGCCGACCGGGAAGAATATTGTTATCTCGCCTGTCCCCTGTTTTTTAGAAAGCTGCTCAAGGAGCTGCAATGACTTATGGGCAATTCCCATATTATCTTTGTTCGTTTCAAGAATTTTTTTATTGGAATCTTCAAGCTTTTGTATCGCCCCTTCTATTCTCTGCGCCGCTTCAAGAGATTTCTTCGAGCCGGCTTTAATATCCGTCAGCTCGCCTATTGCCATATTGTGCGACTCTACGAATATCTGAGCAAGCGTGCTTGCCTGTTCCTTTGAGGCAGCGCCGGTGATTGTTCCTTTTGGGAATTCTATTGTCTTTGTCTCTCCCGCTGAATCTTTCATCTGAAGCTCTTTGACCTCTCCCGCGCAACCCCAAAGAAAGATTGCCGCAATTATGCCGAAGGGAAGAATTTTCATGGTTGACTCCTTATATTCTGTTAATAAAAATTATACCTGTTTATTTAAACAATTAAGGCTATCTGAGATTTTTAACCAGATAGCCTTAAAACCGTTGATAGTCAAGCATTTGCAGTTGGTGGCGGGGAGTGGATTCGAACCACTGACCTTCGGGTTATGAGCCCGACGAGCTACCAGGCTGCTCCACCCCGCTGATTGTTAGCTTACCTAACCTGTTCAAAGATTGTCAACTTTCAGCTTACTTACATACGGCAGGTGTGCTTTTAAAGACTTTATAAGTGTGGTTGCCGGTGCTGATGAAAGATAATCTGTGTTTTACTCAAATACTATTCACCGATGCGGATGACGGGAAAGCATATGTTAATTTCACATTCCGCGGATAAAGTCTTTAAAAGCACACCTGCCGCATGTATCCGTAATCCATAACTACACTTTGAAGCCGTGCCTGAGATACCAACATTACTATGATTTGAGTTTTTCCGTCTCGTATGCTATTTTAGGGGGCTTTATGGAAATCGTTTTAGCTACAAGAAATAAGAAGAAGGTCGAGGAAATGGCGAGGATTCTCGAAGGAATGGATGTTGTCATCCGCACGATGGATGACTTTCCGTCCTGTCCCGAAGTGGAGGAGGATAAGGATACCTTTGAAGGCAACGCGGTAAAAAAGGCAATATCGATAGCGGAATGCACAAATAAACCGGCTGTTGCCGATGATTCGGGGCTCGAAGTATATGCACTGAACGGAGCGCCGGGAATTATGTCCGCAAGGTATTCCGGAGAAAACGCCTGCGATGTTACAAACATCGAGAAACTTCTTGTTGAAATGAGAGACATTCCCGACGAAAAAAGGGGCGCCCGGTTTGTGTGCTGCATCGCGTTTGCATTTCCTGCAGGTAATTTTGTAACATTCCTCGGCTTTGCGGAGGGCCGGATAGGTAGGGAGACGCACGGCAGGATGGGATTCGGTTACGACCCGGTATTTTACCCGTCAGGATACAAAATGACTTTTGCGGAAATGACGCCGGGCGAGAAGGATGCCCTCAGCCACAGGGGAAAAGCCCTTGAAAAATTAAAGGATTATCTGGTCAGGAGTCTTCCGCGGTAATCTAACTGCAAATATATAAGGAAATTTAATGTAATGATTATAATTTTAAACTTGAATAAAAACGCCGGTTATTATTAAGTTATACCGTTTTTCAAAAATCACTTCATTTTGGAGGTTCTTTAATGAGATTGGTTCTTTTAGGTGCGCCCGGAGCCGGAAAAGGCACGCAGGCAAAGATCATAGTCGAAAAATACGGTGTTCCACAGATTTCCACTGGAGACCTTTTAAGGGCTGCAGTAGGGGCAGGCACGGCACTCGGCAAAGAGGCAAAGTCTTATATGGATAAAGGCGAGCTCGTTCCGGACAGTGTCGTGCTCGGAATGG
>Ga0209211_10006355_pt1 | contig 17148 bp, 20 predicted proteins | sample RifGroA2_FD_183992 | JGI IMG/M metagenome (GOLD analysis project Ga0209211, IMG submission 183992) | Groundwater microbial communities from Rifle, Colorado, USA - Groundwater A2 (SPAdes) (version 2) | ecosystem: Environmental > Aquatic > Deep subsurface > Groundwater | place: Rifle, Colorado... | reverse complement strand
TTTTTTGCGACTTTTTCGGCCACAAGCAAAGCCTTGCCTAAAAGTTCGGCGTCGGAATTTTTGAAATCATGCAGAGCTTCAAAATGTTTTTTGGGAATAATCAAAAGATGGACCGGTGCTTGGGGCGCAATATCCTTAACGACAAAGTAGTCTTTGTCCTCATATACCTTATCCGCCGGCAGTTCGCCTTTTATGATTTTGCAGAAAACGTCCGTAATCATGTTTTCAGTTTCTTTTTAATTTCCTCTATTATTTTTTCCACCGGAATCGTTTCCTGGACTCCCGTATTTATTTCCCTGACAATCATGGTGTTGTCTAAAGCCTCTTTCTGTCCGAATATCAGAGCGAATTTAACGCCCAGCCTATGGGCTATCCGCAATTGCGACTTAATGCTGTCTCGGCCTAGGGAAGATTTGGCTTCAATTCCAGCTTTTCGGAAATTCTCAAAAAGAATCAGGCTTTTCTTTTTGGCCATTTCGCCAAGCTGAATCAAGAAAATTTTAGGTTTTATTTTTCCGTCCGGCACACTAGCCTGCTTTTCCTTTAAAGCGGTTACAATCTGGTCCAGATTCATGGTCCAGCCGGCCGCCGGCGTTCTTGATCCGCCCAAGGTGTCAATCAAACGATCATGGCGTCCGCCCTGAATCACGGGTGCTAATTCCGGATTGGCATCGGAAATAAAATCAAATGCCGTTCTAGTATGATACTCCCGCCCCCTTATTAAAATCGGATTCAGAATATACGGCACGCCGACTTCGTCGAGGTATTCAAGAGTATGCTTGAAATGGACGTGGCATTCATCGCAAAGATAGTCCACCGTTTGCGGCACTTCTTTGTTTACTTCTTTGCAAGTTTCCACTTGGCAATTGAGAATTTTTAAAGGATTGGTTTTTAGATTATCCCGGCAGGCCGAGCAAAGTTTTTTCGATTTATTCTTGAAATAGTCTTTAAGGGCGCGAATATACGCCGGGCGGCATGAAGATTCGCCCATACTGTTCACGTAAGCGCTGTATTCTCCGATTGACATGCTTTCAATGAGTTTGTGAGCCATGAATATGAGCTCGGCGTCTATTATTTCCGAATCGTCCCCTATCGTTTCCACTCCCATTTCCAATGTTTGCCGCCTACCCTCAATATTCCTGAAGGAAGAGGAAACGTAAAAAAGTTTTACCGGGTGAGGCCGGGAGTTCATTCCATTGTTGATATACGCCTGGGCTACGGAAACTTGATTGTCATATTTTAAGGCCAGATACTCGCTGTTTTTGGTTTTGAAAGAAAAGAGTTCTTTTTCTTCATCTGAATCCGCGGTCATTGTCCGCGTGAATACGTCTGATGATTCCAATATGCCGGCATCGATTCTCTCAAAGCCGTAATAATCAAATATGGCTTCGGCTTTCTTTAAGATATACCGGTAATATTTCTGATCCTCGGGCAAAATCGTGGAAATGCCTTTGGGGGGATCGATTGGTTTTCCTTTCTTAGACATGTTCAATATGCGACATCCGGAATTTTTGAGATTTTGGAAACTGGCCAAGGCCGGATGAAAGCTCGGCCGGTAATTAACGATTTGTTGACCGCTCCCCAGCGGCGGGAGTCGGAGCTTTCCAGGCGGTTGTCGCCCAAAACAAAGTACTCGTTATCGTCCAGTTTTACGACCATATTTCCTATCGTTTTCTGATTCGGTTCGAGATATGGTTCTTTCAAAACAAATCCGCCGGGATTTTGTTTGTTGTATATCTTAACCATATTTTCTTTAATTTCAACCGTTTCAGCCGGCAGAGCTATTACCCGTTTGATGAAAAACTGGCGGTGATCCAGCGGATATCGGAAAACGATGACATCGCCTCTCTCGGGATTGCCGAATTGATAGCTCAATTCGTCGATTAAAAGATAGTCGCCATCCTCAAAATTCGGCTCCATTGACGCGCCTTTAACAAAAAAAGGCTGCATCACATAGTAGCGGATGGGAAGGATTATTATAAGGGCCAAAAAGACAACTTTGAATGTTTCCCAGAAAAAAGACTTAATCTCGTCGCCGAATCCTTGATTTTGCCTGTCATTATTGAGTTCCTGTTCGGACATTGACATGCATTTTACCATATCTAGGACAAAACAAAAGGCCCCTCCGCAATCAGGGCCTGAATATCTTTAGAACTCTTTTTTCAGGATTCAGCGGCTGTACAATATGGCTCGTAAATTCGCCGGCTCTTTGGGGCAAAACCAGATGGCCAAGGCTATTTCCTCGAGCGACACACTTAAATCCCGCGTCATCAAAAAAATTATCCATATTTTCCAGATTTTTGTAAGGAACGGAAACAAGGCACGGAGGCGAATGTAGTTTAAGGGATACCATAAGCACCTCATTGCACAAAAGCTTCTTTTATCCTACAATGGAGAACGCATGAAGTCAAATCTAAAACTAATAATCGGTCTGGGCAATCCCGATTCCGAATACCAGGAAACAAGGCACAATATAGGATTTATGGCGCTTGATTTCTTGGCCAGGAAATACGGATTAGAAAAATTTTCAAGCCAACCTAAATTATTGAGCCATGCTGCCAAAGGCGAGATCGAAAAAACTTCCGTCATTTTCGCCAAGCCGACTACATTTGTTAATAAGTCGGGCGACGCGGTTTCCAAGCTAAAGAATTTTTATAAAACAAAACCGGAGGATATTATCGTATTTCAGGACGATCTTGATATAGAATTCGGTAAAGTGAAATTATCCTTTGAAAAGAATTCCGGCGGCCACAAGGGCGTTGAATCAATTATGAAATCCCTGAAAACAAAAAAATTCTACCGCATCCGCCTGGGCATATCGGTCAAATCACTGCAAAAGGCTCGGCAGCTGTCCGAGAAGAAAAGAGATGAGTTCGTGAGAGATTTCGTTTTGTCAAAATTTTCAAAAAAAGAGAATGAAACATTGAAACAAGTTTTCAAAGAAGCCGAAATTCGATTATTGCAGATAATATAGCCAAACTAAAATCCGCCTTTGTGAGCGGATTTTAGTTTGGAATCACTCCCCGATTCTCTTTTTAAGGTTAGCCAGTGCTTCTTCAGTATGCTTGGCTCCGCCAAGGCCAAAGGCCAATCCGGCAGCCAATGCGCCGGCCGCAATCAATCCTGTAACGAGAATTTTTATTATATCTCCGGCCACCTGCAAGCGATCCAAAGCGATAAGGAAGCTGAAGATAAATACTGACCACTTGGTTAACGCGCCCAGGAAATTTCCAGATACCAATCCCGCCGCCTTAACCGATGCCCGAACTAAATCTTCCAGGAATTTGGCAACCAAGATACCGATTAAAAGTATCAACGTGGCCACTATTACGTTAGGAATATAGTAGACGACGGTTCGCAGGAATTCGGTAACCTGATCCAAACCCATTATATTCGTTGACGCCATCAAGAAGACGACGATAAAGAACCATTTTACCAATTCATAAAAGAACTTGGGAGTATCTAAGCGGAATCCGCTTTTTTCCCAAGCTCTTCTGAATCCGACGCGTGATAATGCCGCGTCAATATGCAAAACACGAATAATATGGTAAGCAACTTTGCCCAGCAAGACAGCGATAATCCAGCCGACGATGAATACAACAATAGCGGCGACAAGCCGAGGGACGAAACCAGCGACGCCGGCCCACAGGGTAACCAGCGATGACCTGACGATATCTGATGCCATTACAACTTCAATCATGTAGACACCTCCATTCCCTGCCTCGATGAATCGAGGACTTTTTATTCTTAATCACAACTGCATTTTAACACTTTCGAAAGCAGAAAATGCAAGCAGAAATGTTGATAAAATAAAGGCAATCAGACGGTCGGCGCTTCTATTTTCGCGGCGCCGTCTTCACTTTCCCCTATTTCAATGACATTTCTGACTCTGTCTACCATCAACGCCACTCTTTTTTCCGATTCATCATAAGAAGATTTGACGTTTGAGATGTGCCGGCCCAGCTTTTGAAATTCATCCGTGAGTTTCGTGGAATCAACGAGAATGCGATCGAGACGCTTCATGATATCCTGCGTTTGCTTATTAAGCTGAACGTCACGAAACCAGTGCAAAATAGCGGAAACGGAAAGAGCGAATGTATTCGGCGAAACCAAATAGACCTTCTTTGATCGTGCGTATTTGGGTATATCCACGTCTTTAATATTGTTTATGATTTCATAATATACAGTCTCGGCCGGAACATACATCAAAGCCCGGTCAATCGTGCCCTCTCCCGGCAATATATATTTGGACGCTATCTCGTCAATTTTCTTTTTTACGTCGTTATAGAATTGTTTGCGGTGTATTTCTCTATTAATATCGTTTTCGGCATTGATCATTTTTTCAAAATTCTCCCAGTTGAATTTTGAGTCAATCGGAAGCAGTAAGTTATTCGGCAATTTCAAAATGGCATCAACCGCTTCCCCAGACCTGAAATAATGCTGGAGCTCGTAACGATCCTTGGGAAAATACTCGTCAAGGGCTGACTCCAATGAAGCTTCGCCCCATATACCTCTTAATTTGGGAGACTTGAAGATGTCCTGGAACGAAACAACGCCTTTTACCGATTCGTGCATTTGCCGCATGTTTTCCTGCAGCAAAGTCATACCTTGCGTAAATCCCTGGACTTGCTGATGGACGGTGACGGTCGCCTTCTCGGAAGCCTGGCGGTTTTTTTCAAGCTGGTCGGAAATGAGCTGGGAAAATGAATCCAATCTTTGGTGCAAAGCCAAATATGTGTCATCCGGTTCCTGTTTCTTGGGTTTGAATAAGACATACAAATTAATGCCCAAAAGGACGATAACGGCCGCCCCGACGGAAAAAAGCAAAATTGTAAGCTGGCTGGACATATGATTTGTTACTTTACCACTATTATATCTTCTCTTCTAGTTTTCTGGACACTAAACCTTTTTCAAACAAGAAAAAGATGATGACACCGGCTAAAAAAAGCAGTTCGGCGTAGCGGATATATTTCTTGACCAGAAAAAATGAAGCGCCGAAAAGATAGCCCAAAACAGCTATGATTACAATCCATATAAGGCTGGCGATGATATCCGACTTTAAATATTTTTTCAATCCCATTTTCTTGGAACCGATTCTCATTAGTATGGGGTGGTGGAGGCCGTATATGAACTTAGAAAAAAATAAAGTTTTAAAAGGACTTTTTTCCAGATGACTGTCGACTCGGTGGGTTATGCGGTCAAGCCACTTGTTTATTCTCGGGTATTTAACGGCGAAGATGCCGAGATAATACCAGATAATGTCACCAAGAATAACACCGGCCACGACAACAAAAATTATTTTAACAGGATCGAAAAATCCATAGTGAGTCAAAAAAGCAGCGGTAAAAAGAATAATATCTCCCTCCAAAATCATGCCTAGAAATATTACCAGATAACCGAGCAGCTGGTGGGTGGTGATGAAGTATAGGATAGTTGAGAACATGCGATAGTGGACCGTACCAGACTTGAACTGGTGACCTCCTCATTGCAAATGAGGCGCTCTACCAACTGAGCTAACGGCCCGCGAATGTGCGCGCGCTTGGAATCGGACCAAGGGCCTCGTTCTTATCAGGAACGCGTTCTACCACTGAACTACGCGCGCGGTATTTATTGTTCAAAATATTTTAAATTATAACATCAACTTCCCGTGTTATCAATTCCACGCCATAGTTCGATACCTTGCCAAAAATCCCTAAAAATGCTAGTATCAGTCAATCCCTACCAATATGGCGATAGACCCTAATCTTAAGCATGTTCATAATGCTTTAAAACAAAAGTTTCAGGGCAAAAAACTAATCTTTGGCCAGGGTTCAGTCGGCTCAAAAATTGTTTTCGTGGCTGAAATTCCGGGCTCGGATGAAGACAAAAGCAACAAGCCCGTCGCCGGCCCATCCGAAAAATATCTCAACAAACTTCTTCGCTCTTTGGGAGTTGATAAACGCAAAGTATACATAACGAATGTAGTCAAATTTTTTCCTTCCGGCCACGCGTTAACCGCTAAGGAAATAAAAGCCCATCTGCCATTTTTAAAAGAAGAAATAAAGAGCGTCGGCCCCAATATCGTGGTCACGCTGGGGACTAGTGCTTTAAACGGCATCGGCCTACGACAGCCCTTGGACAATATCCATGGAAAGACTTTCAACCTGGGTCCGTATAATCTTTTTCCCACTTTCCATCCCAAACACGCTCTGCAGAGCGAACAAATTCGAAATCAGCTGGAAGCTGATTTCGTGAAATTAAAGGAAATAATAAATAAACCGAACTAAAAACCGTCCTTCGACACTCTCAGGGCGGTTTTTATGGGCCTATTTTCTAGATATCGCCTTTCTGGCGGCATTTTTAATACTCTCCTTCCCCATTTCGAAGTATTCAATCAATTCTTCGGCCTTGCCTGATTCTCCGAACCGATCCTGCATCCCCACATACTCCTGCGGCACGGGATAATTTTGGGAAAGCGTTTCGGCAACGGCTGAACCAAGACCGCCGGCAATTTGATGCTCTTCGACTGAAACTACGCAACCCGTTTTTTTTGCCGATTTAATTATGGTCTTTTCATCAATCGGTTTTATGGTATGACAATTAATTACTTCGCACTCTATGCCCTCTTTGGATAATTCTTCGGCGGCCAATAAAGCGTTATGAAGCAAAATCCCGCAGCCGATTATCGACACGTCTTTCCCCTCTCTTAAAATCAACGCCTCGCCGATTTCAAACGGACTATTTTCGGTGGTAATAACCGGCGACTTTTCGCGGCCGTATCTGATGTATGTCGGTTTCCCGTTTGAAGCGGCGGCTACCGTAGCTTTACGAGCTTCTATGACGTCGCAAGGGACTATTACAACCATATTCGGCAAGACTCTCATCAAGGCGATATCTTCCAGGGCTTGATGGGTCGCGCCGTCGGGACCGACGGAAACGCCGGCATGGTGTCCCGCAATTTTGACGGATACGTTATTTAAAGCGATGTTAGTCCTAATCTGCTCATTATTTCGCCCTGGGCTGAACGTCGCGTATGACGCGATAAACGGTATCTTTCCGTAGTTAGCCAGGCCTGACGCCACGAGAGCCATGTTCTGCTCGGCGACGCCCATTTCCAGAAATCTGTCCGAAAATTTATCGGCAAACTTGTCGCAACGCGTTGATTCTTTTAAGTCAGCACACAAGACTACGACTCTCTCGTCCTTCTCCCCCGCCTCGAACACTCCCGAACCAAAACCATCCCTCAAAGGGACCATCTCCGGATTATTTATATCGGATATAAGTTTGGCTTCGGGATTAATCATATATAAACTCTAAATCCTAAACCCTGCATTCAGGGTTCAGGCATCAGAGTTTAGGATTTCTGAACCGGGCAAGTGCCGCAGCATTCTTTGCCGCAACAGCAGCTACAACCTGACAATGCGAACAGACCGACCCCGAATACCACAACGTGTTCGAACCAGGCCGTGGCATCAAATCCAAACAAGGTCGTGTTCCACCAAACCGTATATAAGAAAACCAAACCGGCAATTACAGTTAGCCAGCCGATTGCTCTGCTCAAACCGTGATGACCGCATCCGCACCCTCTTGTTTTTCCTAACATATGACACCTCCTTTCATTGATGTTCTGACTTAATTTTGCCTCTTAACGTTCTTAATTCATGTAAAAATACCTTTGCTTGTTCGGCCGTCGGCGGAATACCGTGCCACTTAAAATCGTTTTCAATTTGGTGGATTCCCTTGCCCGGTATAGTGTGGGCGATAATCAATGTTGGTTTTTCGTGTATTGCTTTGGCTTCTTCAACCGCATCAATAAACTTCTCTATATTGTGCCCATCCGCTTCCAACACATGCCAACCGAATGATTCGTATTTAGCCCGCAGGGGCTCCAGAGGCATGACATTTTCCGTTGTGCCGTCAATCTGGATGTTGTTCCTGTCTATTACCGCCATCAGATTGCTAAGTCTGTATTTTCCGGCAAACATTACCGACTCCCATATCGCCCCGGCATCCTGTTCACCGTCAGACATAAAACAATATATTCTAAATTTTTTCTTATCCATTCTCGCGCCAAAAGCGTAACCCGCCGCTTGGCCCAGACCGGAACCGAGCGGTCCCGATGTCGTTTCAACGCCCGACAATCTTTCTCTTTCGGGATGGCCCTGCAAACGCGTGCCGAGTTTTCGCAAAGTTTTTAATTCCCCAACCGGAAAATATCCGGCCATGGCCATTAAAACGTATCTGATCGGGGTAATATGGCCGTTAGAGAGAATTAATCTATCTCTTTCTTCCCAATCCGGCTTTGCCGGATTATGTTTTAAAACATGAAAATACATGGCCGTAAAAATATCGGCCATCCCCAGCGGCCCGGCCGTGTGTCCCGACCCTGCCTCACCAGCATCTCAATCAAAAGTTCCCGCGCTTCATTGGCTTTCATTTCCAACTCTTCGATTTTCTGTTCAGAAATATATTGAGACATCATTCTACCTAAAAAAATCTAATAAGGGATTTCCGCCAATAGAAATAGCTGTCCCCAGCCATGCAATACCAGAAATTATACTCAGAGTGATGTGAATCTTTCGCATCAAATTTTTCGTTAAGAGAACCTGAATCACGCTAATAATTAATAGCGGCAGCGGAAAATAAAACAATAATAATGCTAATTCATTCTGCAAAACAAAGCCAAGAAGAACTAAAAAGACAATCAAAAGCTGAATCACGAACAGAAACGCAGAAATAAAACCTTTCATGGTTAACATCTACTTAAAATGATATGTAAATTATACTCTTGATTATGGATTTTGTCGTCAACAAAAGAAATGGATCTACGGCAACGGGATTTGAGGAGTATTTATTGACGGTTGTGGTTTTTGTCCCTTGTGTCTTATAAGAAAGATGGTAAGTGCCACTGATATTACTGCCGCTAATCCAAAAAACCAGAACAGCCAGTTGTTGGAAGGTATATCTTCAGTCGGAAATGGCGGAAAGGAGGCTGACGGCATGGGTGTGATTATCCTCGCATTCAGGCCGCTGACAATATTGATTGGAATTTCACTTAATTTTTGAGCGAGAAGTGTTTGCCCGTTTTTTGATATCCTAATTGAACTATTTGCGGCTTCAGCACTCACAGTCAGGGGCAGGAATATAAGTGCATCTTTACGGTTGCTTTGGGATTCGCCATATTGATCTCCAGCATCCCCGGAACGTTTCCCGATTACCTCCAGGTCGGCGGTATTGTCAGAAACTTCAAAAAATCCTCTGGAAACTACAGTACTCCCATCGATTAGACTCACTACGTAAGTCCCTTCTGTTGGTATGGGTAAATTGGCGTCATCAAAAATCTTTTGCGTTATGGAATTAATTTTAATATTTTCGTTTGTTATTGAAACGGAGAGAATCAGATAGTCTTTTTCTGAAGCCAAGACAAAGCTTGCCGATAGCAAAATAAAGAAAGTGGCGCTGAGTGCTACCGTTATCCTCTTTTGTTTATTTGACGAATCCATATTCTTTTAACAGATTTATTTCCTTGCCGTATGCTGGGTTGTTTTTTGCTTCAGGGTAGTTGAATAAATCGCCAGCAAATACACGCGCCTGGGTTAGAGTTGCAACATGTTCATAATAATCATTATTTTTTAAATTTCTATAAACCCCCGATGCGCCGTATTGATATATAAATCCACAGCGCGGCTTCCTTAGGGAATCATTATCGCCGAACCAGTAAAATCTACCGTCCAATATTTTAACTGGGATGTATAGACAATAAGCAACTTCTGGGTCGGACAAGGTCTTAATTCTTGCTTGAAAACCACTGGGACGACTGGGTATTGGGAAGTATTTTCCTAAATTATAAAAATGAAGCTTATGGGCTGATTCGTGCAGTATGGTTTGTGATAACCAATCTAGGTCTGACAAATCCGCCTGCTGATAAATTATTGAATCGCCGGGCGATGCACAGCCCGCGGCCCTGAAACCTCTGCTGGCAGAGTCTCCGCAAAACCGAGTCTCCGCAAAATCATTCCATGCGTCAGCTTCAAATATATACGGTATTATAAAAAGTTTTTGATAACTCGGGTGATTGATAGTTAACAAGCCCTTATTTATCGCCTGGATAAGATTAGTAATGTTTGAATTCGGAGCTTTATCTGCCCAGTCACCGCCGAAAAATATGGGCTTATCTTTGTATAATCTTTGCAGATATTGAGTGCCGGTTATGGTGATTGTCACCGGATATTTAGATTGGCCATTGTAATTGGTAGCAATAATATTGGTGGTTCCCTCCTTGGCGAATGTCTTGACGATTATTTGGGCAATGAGCATCTTGCCGTTGTCGTAAGATTCGATTTTTCTGAATTCAATCGCCGGATCTCCAGCAAGATTGCCCTTATTGTCGCTGCTTAATACGCTTCCGGACAGATTTTTGCCCCTTATGGTCGCATAGCCGTAATAATATTTGTACAGAGCTTGGCCGTCAGGGGTAAAGTTGCTGAAAATCCCGGCCGGAAAATCTGAACTTTTTGTTCCGCTCCTAGTTATGGAAGTTATGACCGGCGCCTTAGTTTCGGGAATCTTGGAAGCAGACGGTTGGACTGATTTGTTCGGGCTTGGAGTCGGACTGGATTTTGAATCTTGGACAGCTCCTCTCAAAAGATCTTCCGCTTTTGAGCGATTATTAGAATCCCAATATAGAACGCCCAGAAGCAGAGGTCCTTTATGGATTTGCATCATATAGGTAGGTAATGGAGAGCCGGCGCCGACAACCCATAATGTTCCCCCATCGCCGATATTAATATCGGCGACTTTATCCATTTGGACATTATTCGGATTATCCGGCTTGGCGGCCGCACTGATCGCCGATGAATCAGAATTATAAATCACATAACTCGTTGCCAAATTGTCGCTTCTTGAAAGCGGGCCGCTGGAATCAAAAAATATTCGGCAATTAGCCGACTCCTTAGTTCCGGCCGGATTTATAGCCCCGGCTTTGATTAGAATCGTATAACTAATCTTTTTGCCGTAGATAGATTCAACTTGCGATTTGGGAAAATATTTTTCGGCCGGGCCGCAATCTTTGCCTGTTTCAGCTTCTTCGGCAGCAGCAGTTAATTGGATCATCAAAACCAACCCGAGAATAAAGGAACAAATCACCACCGAGATATTTATTTGTCGAGTCCTCATTAATTTACGGTATCTGCCTATTACTGAGCGTAATATCAGTTAGAAATTACCCTGGCATGGATGGATTTGCAGGCGGAGGGGGTGGAGGAAGATTTGAAAAACTTGATTTGTTTTTGGAAAACCAGAGCCAAGTTCCCAAACCAGCAAGAATGGCTAGTATTAAAAGGACTAAAAGCCAATTATCACTTAACCAGCCCATGAATCCGCCCGATGTTTCAGATTGATTCGCGATAGGCGTAACTGACATCGAAGGCGACGGATTTGGAGAAGTCACTATAAGGTTAAATGATAGCCCTTGGCCGAAGGGTTTATCCGAAGCAGGCGCGGTGCATTTAGATCCGTTCGGTTTAAGATATTCTCCTCCGCTGATATGAACCATTCGCAGGTCTATTGGATAAGTGCCGGGTTCTGCCGGCGCTAAAACTTTGAACGTCCAGTTTACCTGGCCGCTAGGGTCAACCGCATTGGGCAGGTGGCCATATGTCGGGCCAAGAGTGTTTTTGGGAGCTAAGTTAATTAACTTGTAATAGTTGCCGTCATACCACTTTGTAGCACCGATATTGGTAGCGGTAATGGTCAATTGGGATTCTTGTTCTGGTTCGAGATGAATATTGTTAGGTGAATCCGGCGCTTGAACATCCGTGCGATTCGACGCGATTAATTTGGCATCATCGATGCAGGTAGTTGCAACTGAACTGGTTTTAGGCGAAGGGGTTGTCGCAGGTGACAAAGTCACCGTAGATCCTGAGGAGTCGCCAGACGACGAAGGAGAGGGTGCCGGCGAAGGGGTGGCAGTTTTTGTCGGTGTCGGAGTCGGACAACGGGGAACCGTGAAATTGAGAGAACCAATATCTCCGGCCAGTGTATAGCTAACCTTTACAGTATAGGTGAGGCCCGGTTTTAAAACTAACGAGCTGTCGTCGCCATAATGAAGCTGGCCAGGGATCGGAACCGAGTAAGGCGACTGACCGGTAACGACCGCTCCTCTTTCAACGCCCCTTCCCCATTCAGTCCAGTCGCTTCGTTCGGGAGATTTAACATTGACCGCAAATCCGGCCGCGTTTGGCTGGGGATCATTCCAACTTACCGTGCCTGAATAGTTGACATCGGAGCAGGATGGAATGTTAACCCAAACATCTTGTGCCGCGCTTGCGTTAAATGGAACCAAAGATAACGCAGAAATGACGGCCAGACAAACCGCGAAAGCATAAAAAAGTTTTTTCATTCTTTAAATTAGTTGAGCAACTTTTAATATATGCTGAACTAAAGAATTGGTATATCCAAATTCGTTGTCATACCAGGAATAGACGGCGCAAAGGTCGCCGCCGGTAACGTGAGTTAAAGAAAGATCGGCGATGGCGGCATGGGGGTTGCCGATGATGTCGGTGGAAACAATCTGTTCGCGGGTTACGGTGAATATCCCCTGCCAGCGCGGCTCCCTGGCCGCTTCCTCCAAAATTTTATTTATTTCCTCGGGCGTGGTTTCTCTGGCCGCCAAAAAGACAATTGAAGAAAGCGAACCGGTGGAAACCGGCACCCTCATGGCCACGCCGTCAAACTTGCCCAGCAATTCATGGACTGCCCGTCCGACGGCAATGGCCGCGCCGGTTGTGGATGGAACGATATTTATCGCCGCGGCCCGGCCGCGGCGATAATCTTCCCCTTTAGTTGAGCTGTCAATCAGTGATTGAGTTGCCGTGTAGCCATGCGCAGTATTAAGAAACGCTTTTTGGATGCCTATTTTTTCGTTCAATATTTCCATAATCGGCGAAGCAGAATTGGTCGTGCAGGATCCGTTGGAAGAAACTGTGCAGGTTTTTAAAGCGTCCTCATTAACGCCCATCAAAACAGTCTGGCCCATTGGACCATCGTCATCTTTCGCCGGCGCCGTCAAAACCACCCTCTTGGCGCCAGCTTTCAAATGCACGCCCGCTTTTTCATAACTCTCAAACGCACCCGTCGATTCAACAACAATGTCAACGCCCAGCTCGCCCCACGGCAGCTTCGAGACGTCTTTCTCGCTCAAAAATTTGTACTCTTTGCCGTCAACTATCAACTTACCGTTCTCCGCGGCCACTTCCTTACCAAAATTTCCATAGACGGAATCATGTTTTAGGAGATAGGCCAAATTTTCAAGATCGCCTAAATCGTTTATGGCCACAATTTCAAGTTTTGACTCTTCCAGAGCCAGTTTAAAAAACGCCCGCCCGATTCTCCCAAATCCGTTAATCGCTATTTTTGCCATTTAATTATTGTATCAAATTAATATTCCAGCCGGAATGAGCGTCTGTGTATTTCGCAAGGACCCAAAGAAGCCAACTGGGTCTGGTGGTATTTCGTGCCATAGCCTTTGTGTCTTTCAAAACCGTAGCCCGGATATTTTTTCGCATAGCGAGACATCATTTTGTCGCGATAAACTTTGGCGATAATCGAGGCGCAGGCAATGGCAAAAACTTTACGGTCGCCTCTGACAATCGCCATCTGCTCCATATTTAAATCATTAATTTTTCTTGGCCCGTCGACCAGTACAATCGTTCTTAATTGGGCGAAGGGCGCTGTTGCGCACATTAGAACAGCGCGCTTCATTGCCTTTCTCGTCGCTTGATAAATATTTACTCTGTCTATGGTTTTCGGACGGCAATACGCGATTTTATACGTTAGCCCTTTTTCTTTTATGAGTTCTGACGCGAATTTTTCCCGCTGCTTGGGCAATAGTAGTTTTGACTCTCTCAACCGCCGTAATTCTTTGTGAGCCCGATTATAAAAAGAATTAGTGAAACCGACGGCGCAGACCAAAACCGGGCCGGCCAAACAACCCATGCCGACTTCGTCCACGGCGCAGATGTATCCGCAACCCGAACGAAATAGCCGCCGCTCTAAAGTTTTGCTTGGCAACATCACGATTATTTAAACACAAAGGAGCTTCCCTGGCAGCTCCTTTCTCCAATTAGATTATTGTGTGCCCGCCAAAACCGAAAACGAATAGCCGATACTATTCTGACTAACCGCCACTGACATAATGTCCTGCGGCCGGGGCTTGCCGGTTGCCGGTACGCCACCCCGAACAAACGTCATCAGCGCCTGGTTTTTGATGCTTTGAAGAATTGACTGCTTAACTTCCGGCGGAAGGCCGGGGCTATTGGCGTATTGCCTTTCCGCGGCTTCATACTGGGATTCCCAGCCAGTAGACGCAAATGTCAGCCCTCTGAAATATTCTCTGACCTTATCGCTATCGTCAGGACTGCAGGAGATAACAATAAAAAGTTTCAGGGCCGGAATGTCCGATGTTGCGGACTTGTCAATTGCAACGTATGCCTGAGCTTGTGCATTTTTATACTTCGGAAAGTCATCCGGAAATTCTTCGGGATATTTGTCAGTAGCCGTCCACTGGATCCCGGGCTGCTCCAATTTCAACTGACTGACCATAAGATCAAAAGAGTTCTTATCTAGACTTCGACAGCTTCCGGCGGAACCGGAACTCGAAGGCGAGCCTGTGGCCAAAATGTCTCCGCTTTGAGGCGCCGGGCCCAGCACGAATCTGTTAAGCCCCCAGAACACCAAGCCCGCGACTACGATAATCGCGATTATTAAAACAATCAGTTTTTTGGAGATGCCGCCTGAACTCACTGGTTCCGGAAACGGCGGCGCAGGCTTGGGCGGCGACTGGATGGGAGCTTCTTGAGTCGAGCCATTTACGACGTTAGGATCAGAATTCGGTTCCATTTAATAATGTTGGATTATAATTGTAATATACCACCCGGCGCGAACGTCAACAACAAAGGATGTAAACAGCGACGCGTCTGTTTTAGAATGTGCTATACTGTGTTAGAAAAACATAACAACCAAACTTATGAATAAAAACCTCGTTCAAGTTTCGATCGCGACATTAATAATCTTTTCCATATTCCTGATTGTTCAAACGATCCACATCTCAAACACCGCCGCCACAACTAATACGGTCTCTTTCAGCGGCGAGGGCAAAATCTCGGCCAAGCCAGATATTGCCGTCATTTCCGCGAGCATCCTAACCCAGGCCACGGATTCAAAAACGGCGCAGGATGAAAACAGCCGCAAATCAAAGAATGTATCCGACTTTTTGAAAAAACAAGGCATTGAAGAAAAAGACATCAAGACAAGCGGATACAACATCTCGCCTCAATACAAGTACCCTCCTTACGGCGGCCAGCCGGTTACCAGGTAATGGAATCATACGAAATCAAACTGCGCGATCTGGCCAAGGTCAGCGTGGTTCTAGATGGACTGGTTTCGGCTGGAGCCAATCAAGTCAATAATTTGGGTCTGCAAATAGAAAACCCAGATGAACTTATGGCCCAAGCCCGACAGCTGGCAATTGATAACGCCAGAAAGAAAGCCGAAGCTCTGGAAGATCAAATTGACATCAAACTCGGGCGCGTCGTAAACTTCTCCGAAAATGCAGGTGGCTATCCGATGCCGATGTATGCTTACGGCATGAAAGGCGAGGGCATGGGCGGCGGAGGCGGTCCCGATGTATCACTAGGCCAGAACGATGTTGTAGTAAACATAACCATAACCTACCAAATCAGGTAAAAACATAAAACCAAAAGCGGCCAAACGGCCGCTTTTGGTTTTATCAATTTCATATAGTTAACCAGCTTAGCGATTTTTATTCCCGCTTAGAATTCCGATTTATGCGTCGGACCCGCATGGCCGACAGGCCACTTGTAGTGAACCTGTCGAACCAATCGACTACATTTTATTGAAGGATAGAGGTTGGATGTGAAAAATTAGAAAAACTAATTCTTCCCATCTTTCGCCTCCCACTTCTAACCTTTCGTGCATCAAAAATTTTGATAGAAAGGAGGTGATCCAGGAGCAGCTTCCGCTACCCCTGCCTTGTTACGACTTACTCCGTGTTACCGAGCCTACCGTGTCTCCACATTAAATATGGATCTTCGGGTATTCCCGGCTCCCTTGAGTTGACGGGCAATTGTCTTCTGTGATTTCAGAATTGACGTTCCCACCCGACGAGCGGATTTCCCGCATCGGGCGAGCTCGATTATAATTATTTAACCGAGTAATCCCTTCGTGCATCTAGTTAAATGCAGTTACTATGGATTAGCTGACTCCTGACGCAGCGTCAAATCAAATTTGTGCATATCTGCATCAGGTCTCCCTAGGTTATTCGATTTTCTTTTCCAGGCATCCCAACGGCTCTTTCAAGAATCTTCTTCATGCTCACTGCCATTCATGAATCGATTAAGCCTTTTAATGTTGGGCTGTCTTTTGCCTTTGAATCCTTCACTAACCATCTCGCAATAATTAATTATTCTTTGACTACGCTCTTTTCCGGTGAAAAGAGGAACAGACTTTAACTGTTTAGAAAACCGAACTGCTAGGCGCTTTCATTGTGAGTCCAAAATTTGAGAACGTATTCACCGCGACGTTCTGATTCGCGATTACTAGCGATTCCAGCTTCATGGAGGCAAGTTTCAGCCTCCAATCCGAACTGAGGTTGCCTTTGATGGGATTAGCTCCCCCTCGCGGGTTGGCGACCCATTGTAACAACCATTGTATCATGCGTGTAGCCCAAGGCATCAGAGGGCCACGCTGACTTGACGTCATCCCCACCTTCCTCTTTCTTGCGAAAGCAGTTTCGTGTGACACGTATAACACACGATGGGGGTTGCGCTCGTTAATCCACTTAAGGAAACCATTCCTGTTTTTCTTTAATATACGAAAAACTTAGACTATACCTTCCTCCCATAGGGAGGCCAGCGTTTTATGATACCCCATCGGCATTTAGCCTCATCGAGTATCATCCAATCAATTAATGATTGAGTCGTTAAGGGGTCATCCGGCGGTTGCCGGAGACTTCCCTTGGGATTACCCGTTAGGGCTCCCCCAATATGAGCTGGTTGCACCCATATGTTGCCATATGGGGATGCGAATATTATTTCACATGACGAGCTGACGACAGCCGTGCAGCACCTGTCCAGCACCCTCGAAGGCGAC
>Ga0209211_10006354_pt1 | contig 17151 bp, 14 predicted proteins | sample RifGroA2_FD_183992 | JGI IMG/M metagenome (GOLD analysis project Ga0209211, IMG submission 183992) | Groundwater microbial communities from Rifle, Colorado, USA - Groundwater A2 (SPAdes) (version 2) | ecosystem: Environmental > Aquatic > Deep subsurface > Groundwater | place: Rifle, Colorado... | reverse complement strand
TGATTAAAACCTGAACGCCATTGAAATCCCTATCATCTCCTTAAACTGAACGCGGGCAGTTTTCTTTGTAGTTCCGTCAGGATTCAGAAGAGGCTTATTATTTTCGTCAAGAACCGGCGTCTTTGTGTCATCATCAAAGATAAAATGGATGTTGATCCTGAGATCTGTAAACCAGTTAAGATTTGCTACAAGTATCATTTCCCAGTCTATATCGATGTTCTGTGGATTATTGATATAGTTGGTAAACAACTGAATCCTGTTTGTAACTCCTAATGTTTTATAGGGCTTCCATACGTGTGATACCATTAAGCTTACCCCCGGTTCATGTTTTGATTTCCTGTCAGCAGCAATACCATACTTTGTCTGATCAATATGAAGGGTATCCGTCATGTAAGTTCCTTTGTACGACAATGGTGAAAAATTGATTGAGGTATTGGCATTAGGTTTATAATCAAGTCCGATACCAAGTGTCAGAATTGCAGGGTTAATTAACTTCGATACCGGTACTGAATCATTCGGATAATTATAGCCTTTCAATAACTGGGTCTTGAACAGCATAATTGCACTGAAATCGAACTTGCCGAAAGCCTTATGATTAAGCTTTGAGTTGGTCTCAATAAGGTCAGTGTTTTTTCTTATCGGATTCTCCCCGGAGGCAAGAAATCCTAATTTGATTCGTGCGAAATTATTTGAAGAGAGCTTTGTCTGCTTATTGTTATAATCAGCATATCCTGTTACATCCAGGAGAGAAGCAAGACTCTTTTCCCCTCCCTTCACCCAGTTGAACAGCGCTGTCTGGGTGAATGCAAGGTTAGCTTCGGTCCTGTATTTCCAGTACTTCTGTTTAACAACAATTCTCTGAACTTCAAGCAGTTTTGACTTATCCTGCTTTTCAACATTTATTCTTGCCTCGGTGTAAGTCTCCTGTTTTGGAGGACGGCGGAAGTTTACTCCTTGTTCAAGGTACAACCCTATTGTATTCCTGTCAGTATTTCCTATCCATACCGTTACGGAATCAGAAAACTCATTTTTAAGCCAGTACCTCATCATATTGTCTGTTTTCGAATTTAGCCATACCGGTGTAACACTCCCTCCTCTCCCGGTAAAAAATACCATTGATGAGTCGCGGTCCTCAAGATATTTCAATAAGGAATTGACAGCTACCTCAATTGAGTCGCCCTGAAAAGGATAATTAAGATATCTGAACGGAAATGAAGGTCTTGTGGAAGTAACTTCATTAAGAGTATCAATTATCACCAGGATGGTAGTATCTTTCATTCGGGTTTCCGGAATCAGAATAGGAACAGTATCCTGAAAGACGGCAACAAAGACTGCTGCTGAATCAATAACCACTCCTGATGAAATAGTATCTCTGACAGCTGCCATTGTGTCAATTACAACTCCGTATCTTGCAGGCGCCACATAAGGTATCTTGAACCTCAAAGGTTCCCATATATAAAATTTATCCCACGATATTCTGAGGGAATCATAAGGATATTTCGATAAGAACACTTTGGAAGAATCATAGGGAGGATGGGATGCTTCAAAGATAAGCTGTCCTATCGCTTTTCGAAGCGGATCATTGGTATCATTCCATAACTGCGGATGAATTCTCTGCTCGAGAAATTTAACTGCCTGCTCCGGAGAGAGTACTATTTCAGGTTTTATATAGGCATCACTGAATATAACTCCGCTCCTCTTAAGAGAATCAATTATTGCACCTGCAGATCTCAGACTGTCATTTGCCTCCTGTGAATAAGCAGATATTCCGCTACATATGATGGCTGCTGAAATCAGCAACTGTAAAAATATTTTTCTCATCTGGTTAAATTTTTTCATCCTAATTCCCGGTTGAATATATCACAAATAACTATTAATCTTACATATCCAATCTCAAAATTGATGTCTGTGCCTTTTATAACGCAGATTCCAATGCTTGATATATACAGAAATATTAAAAACAGGGATTATTTTTCAGGGAGAAGGTAATTTTCATTACCTGTAAATCTGTTTTATCTTTTCTGCCTGACTCCCATGAACTCACCCCTTTTATCCCCCTCTCTACTCCGTAAAGAGGGGGAATATAACTAAGACACAGTGCATTACCCCCCTCTTTGTGCAACAGAGAGGGGGGAAAGGGGGGTGAGTACATGAAATACAATAGATATATTTTATTGATTTACAAGTAAATATCATTAATTTCAACAATAACATGTAATCACAATGAACTTACCATTCGCAGAACCATTTAATATAAAAATGGTTGAAAATATTTACAGGAGTACACCTGAAGAGAGACTGAGATGGATCAGGGATACTTCGTAAAACCTTTTCAATCTGGAAAACATCAGAGAGATTCCAAAAACGTGATAAAATAACACGGGGAGTCAGGATCAGACGAGAAGCCAACATACTGAGGCATTTTACAGTGGAACTTGAGAGGTTATAGTCCATGTTTTGATAAGTTCCTATTATTGATTTCCTTTGCAGGCTAAAGTTTTAAAATGAAGGATTTCACTACAGGGCATGAAGGGAAGCTGATTTTCAGGTTTGCTGCTCCAATGCTTATAGGGAATGTCTTTCAGCAACTCTTCAGCGTAGTTGACAGCATAGTTGTAGGAAAATTTATCGGCAAGGAGGCTCTTGCTGCTGTCGGAGCTTCATTCCCTGTAATATTCGTGATGGTTTCAATGATAATAGGCCTGGTTATGGGAACGACTGTGGTGATATCACAATACTTCGGAGCCAAAGACTTCGTAAAAGTTAAGAGAGCCATCGATACAATGTATATATACAGCTCAGTTATCGGTATTGTCACAACGATAATCGGAATTTTGATAAGTGAACCTCTTCTGCGGCTTATGGAATTGCCGGAAGAAATAATGCCGCAGGCACTCCTCTATCTGAAGATCTATTTATCAGGAATTGTAATTTTCTTTGGTTTCAACGGAACCAGCGCAGTATTAAGGGGGTTAGGTGACTCAAAAACACCTCTCTACTTCCTGATTATTGCAAGCATTGCAAATATAATCCTTGTCCTTCTCTTTGTAGGTGTCTTCAAGTGGGGAGTTGCAGGTGCTGCATATTCAACACTCCTTGCCAATGCAATCGCTTTCGGGCTCGCAATATGGTGGCTCAACAAGACTCACAAACTGATAAGAATTGCCATTAAGGGGCTCCATTTCGACAGGGAAACTTTTCAGCAAAGCCTCAGGATCGGATTACCTACCGGGGTCCAGCAGACACTTGTGGCAATGGGAGGACTCGCTTTGATGGATATTGTATACAAATTTGGAACAGATGTTATAGCAGGATACTCGGTTGCCAGCAGGCTTGATATGCTTGCTCTTATTCCGGCCATGTCTTTCTCACAGGCTCTTTCAACATTTGTCGGACAGAATATCGGCGCCAATAAACCTGAACGTATAAAAGCGGGGCTGATAGCTACAATTAAAATGTCAGGAATTGTAACAATTGTTACAACAATATTCATTGTAATCTGGGGCCATGTTGTCATGAAAATGTTTACCAACGATACTGAGGTAATCCGGCTTGGCGACCAGTATCTGACAATTGTCAGTTTATTCTACATCACTTTCACAATGATGTTCATATACAATGGAGTAACAAGAGGTGCCGGAGATACTCTTTTCCCTATGCTGTTCTCAATACTGTCGCTCTGGATAATTCGAATCCCGTTTGCATGGTACTTTTCGGGAAAAATTGGAGTAATAGGCATCTGGTGGTCTATCCCTGCCGGCTGGGCAGTCGGATTAGCGCTTTCGTATTTTTATTATAAATCAGGACGTTGGAAGAACAAAGCCGTTGTAAAATATGTCAGTAATTAGTAACTTTCATTAATCAAATTAAGCAACCTAATTCAACAAGGTAAAATGATAAAATCGATGACGGGCTTTGGAAAGGCCATTGCAGAAACTCCTCAGAAAAAGATCACTATTGAAATAAAATCACTGAATTCCAAGCAGTTTGATCTTAACACCAAGATCCCATGGGTGTATAAGGAAAAAGAACCCGAGATAAGGAGTATAATAAGCCAGAAACTCGACAGGGGAAAAATTGACTTTTCTATATTTATTGACTCAGTAGATCAGGAAGTTGCGACTGTCATCAATAAAGCTGCAGTAAGAAATTACTACACCCAGTTCAAAGAAATTGCTGCAGAACTTGATATAAAACTGGATGATCAGATATTCTCTGCCATAATGAAGCTTCCTGAAACTCTTAAAACTGAAAAAAATGAAATACCTGAGGAGGAATGGAATCTTATCAGGAATCAGATTCTGGAATCTGTAAGAATACTTGACTTATACAGGATTGAAGAGGGAAACTCCATAATGTCAGATATGGAAAAGTGCGTAGGAAAGATACTGGCACTACTTGAAAAAATAGGGACATGTGAAGAGGGAAGGCTTAAAAAGATCAGGGAAAAGCTGAACTCAATGCTGGAAGAAAATATAGGGGTCGAGAATATTGATAAGAACAGGTTTGAACAGGAGCTTATTTATTTTATTGAGAAATTTGATATTAATGAAGAGAAAGTGAGACTCGGTACTCACTGCGACTATTTAATTGATACAATGAAGACAGAAGCCCCCAATGGAAAACTTCTGAGCTTTATCTGCCAGGAGATTGGCAGGGAGATCAATACCATTGGCTCAAAAGCAAATGATGCTTCGATTCAGAAGCTGGTGGTGATGATGAAGGATGAGCTGGAGAAGATTAAGGAGCAGACTCTGAATGTATTATAAAGGGCACAAGGGCGCAACGGCACAACAACATAACAACATAACAACATAACAACATAACAACATAACAACATAACAACATAACAACATAACGGCACAAGGTCCCAAGGGCATAAATCAATGAAAGGAAAACTTGTAATAATATCAGCACCCTCCGGTGCAGGAAAGACCACAATAGTTAAACATCTGCTGGAGAGCGGATTGAATTTATCATTCTCTGTATCAGCAACCACCAGGTCTCCCAGAGGTTCAGAAAAAGATGGAGAAGACTATTTCTTTCTTTCAGTCCCCGAGTTTAAGAGAAGAATTGAAAATGATGAATTCGTTGAGTGGGAGGAGGTTTATAAAGATATGTACTATGGCACTCTTAAATGCGAGCTGGAGAGAATCAGGAATGATGATAAACATGTTCTGTTTGATGTGGATGCACAGGGGGGGATAAACCTGAAGAAAAAATTTGGTATCCGGGCAATCGCAATATTTATTATGCCCCCTTCAGTTGAAGAACTTGAGAACAGGCTTATCAGACGTTCAACAGACACACCGGAAAAAATCAGAATCCGGGTTGAAAAGGCCAGAGAGGAGATGAAGCTTGCCAATCAATTCGATACTGTTATTGTTAATCACCATTTAGATACAGCAAAGGAAGAGACTACGAAAACAGTATCTTCATTCCTCAGCAGGTAATAAGTTTATTCATGATGGCAAGAATAGGGTTATATTTCGGATCATTCAACCCGGTACATATCGGGCACCTGGCAATTGCAGGCTATATGACCGAATTTACCGGACTGGAGCAGGTTTGGTTCGTTGTCAGTCCTCATAATCCATTGAAAAAAAAGGAGACACTGCTTGAAGACCATCACCGTTTGTATATGACGCAGCTTGCAATCGGAGACAATGACAAGTTAAAGGCTTCAGATATCGAATTCAGACTGCCTGTCCCATCATATACGATTGACACCCTTACATATCTGAAAGAAAAATATCCAAAACATAAATTTTGCCTGGTGATGGGTGAAGATAATCTGTACACTCTTCATAAATGGAAAAATGCAGTAGAGCTATTAAAGGAGCATCCGGTTTATGTCTACCCCAGGCCTGATTCAGTTAAACCATCGTCCGCCATACTTGAACAGATCATCAAATCAGCAGAGATCCATTTTGTAAATGCACCAATTATGGATATATCCGGAACTTTTATTCGCAATGAGATAAAACACGGAAAGGATATGTCATATTACCTCTCCCCCACTGTGTGGAAATATATAAGGGAGATGCATTTCTATGAGAAATAGGCGCAGGTTTGCTGACGTGGAATTTATATCAGCATCCTGCACGGATGAAAAGCCCCCGGCCAACCGCCAGCTGGCGGATGGCCACCCCCTGAAGGGCATAGGCGTTAACTTAAGAGTAGTATTGTAAATAAGGAGACTAGAAAAAGTTTCCCCTCCTTTTGAAGGAGGGGTGGCCGGGACCACTGATTATCTGATCTTTACAGGGTTCATTTCCCGGCCGGGGTGGTTGATTTTATGAAATAAACAAAGTTTCCCCTCCTTTTGAAGGAGGTGTGGCCGGGATACGTGATTATCTGATGTTTACAGGGTTCATTCCCCGGCCGGGGTGGTTGATTTATCTATCCGGTCGATTCATTTCTTTTATTTAAGACTTTCCTTATCTCACTTTTCAAATATTCAGGATACCGGAACACAAATCTGGTTTCAAACCTTAACACAGCGAATCCTAAGCTCGACAGGTAGCAATTCCTGTTTTCATCTATTTTATTCAACATAGAAATAAATGTAGTAAGAGACTAATAAATCAACCACCCCGGCCGCATATATTCATTGTAACATATTAATTATCTGCATACTGCGGCCACCCCTCCTTGAAAAGGAGGGGAAACTTCATCTGACTTCATCTGATCTCTGTATTAATATTACTACTCTTAGCTTGACGGCTATGCCTGAAGGGGGTAAAATTCCTACTCTTCTTTCAGGATCAGGCTTTATGTACTACGGTGATTATCTCCTCCCCCCGTATCAAAGCTTTCTCATTCATAGGAATAAGACTGTGATATCTTTCAGGAAGTGATTTCTTAAGACCTTTTATGACATTCTCAAGTTTAATGATCGGTCTTACCTTTATAAATCCTCCGAGAACGACCATATTGAATGTCTTGGAGCTGTTCATTCTTGCAGCTTCCTCGGCAGCATCGACTCTGTAGATAGAAATATCTTTTCTTTCCGGATGCCTTGTAATTCCATTACCGTCATATATCAGCACACCACCCGGTTTAATTGCGTTTTCAAACTTATCGAGCGATTGCTGGTTCAATATAATTCCTGTGTCAAAATGCCTTATAATCGGTGAACTGATACGTTCACTGCTAATTATTACAGTCACGTTTGCAGTTCCGCCTCTCATTTCAGGACCATACGAAGGCATCCAGCTAACCTCCATATCCTGCATCACAGCTGAATAAGCCATTATCTTACCCATCGACAGAACGCCCTGTCCTCCAAAACCTGCAATTATAATCTCTTCTGTCATCTTTTTTTCGATTTTTCGTTATTATCCCAAATCATTCTGCAGGTGTTTTCAGATCTCCAAGAGGGTAAAACGGAATCATATTGGCTTCCATCCATTTGTTTGATTCAACAGGAGTCATCCTCCATCCTGAAGGGCAGTTGGAGACAATTTCAACAAAACAAGTTCCTTTATTAAGCTTTTGATATTCAATTGCTTTTCGCATAGCTTTCTTTGTCTTCCGCACATTGGCAGGAGTATGAACACTCTGCCGGGTAACATAGTAAGTGCCCGGAAGAGTTGCTACAATATCTGTCATTTTCAATGGATTGCCCATCGTTTTAACATCACGTCCACGAGGTGAGGTAGATGATTTCATACCAATTAAGGTTGTAGGAGCCATCTGCCCTCCTGTCATACCATATATTCCATTATTGACAAAAATGATAAGTATGTTCTCTCCTCTGTTACAGGCATGTATTGTTTCGGCTGTACCTATGGCAGCAAGGTCCCCGTCGCCCTGATAGGTAAATACGAATTTATCCGGCAGGAGTCTTTTTATTGCTGTTGCTAAAGCCGGGGCTCTTCCATGTGCTGCCTGCTGAATATCCACATCCAGGTAATGGTAAAGCAGTACAGAACACCCGACAGGGGATATCCCGATTGTCTGTGACTGCAGTCCCAGTTCCTCAATTAATTCAGCAAGAATCCTATGGGTGGTTCCATGTCCGCAGCCTGGACAATAAGAAAGGGTGTTATCCACGAGAACCTCCGACCGACGATAGGTCAGGTTTTCGGGTTTTATGATTTCCTTCAAACCGGTTGCTTCTAACATTGCTTATCCTCCTATAAAAAATGATTTTAATTTTTCAACCACCTCTTCAGGTGTTGTTACAATTCCGCCCATTCTGCCAAAATGCTTTACCTGGACTTTCCCGTTTACTGCAAGTAAGACATCCTCAACCATCTGGCCCGAGCTCATCTCCACTGACAGGATTCCCTTTATCTTTCCAGCAAGTTCATTAATACGAACAGACGGGAACGGGAACAATGTGACGGGCCTTAAAAGACCAGCTGTAATACCCTGTTCCCGTGCAATCTGGACCGATTTCTGGCAGACCCTTGCACTTGTTCCATATGCTACAAAAAGATATTCAGCATCTTCACACTGAAACTCTTCAAAGCGAACTTCATTCTTTGATATCTCAGCGTACTTCGCCTGAAGCTTGTGGTTGAATTCCTCCTGTCCTTCGGGATCAAGGTCAAGCGATGTTATAATATTACGTTCTCTTGATGCGGATTTTCCGGTTGTAGCCCAATCCGGAAATTCTGTCGCACGCGGCTTCTGTGGTTGAGATACACTTTCTCCATCATCTGTCCGATAGCGCCATCCGAAAGAATCAGTACCGGATTCCTGTATTTAAATGCAAGGTCGAAACTGAGTTCAACAAAGTCAGCCATCTCCTGCACAGAAGCCGGTGCAAGAACAATCAGATGGTAATCCCCATGTCCTCCGCCTTTTACTGACTGGAAGTAATCCGACTGGGCAGGCTGAATGGTACCAAGACCGGGGCCTCCCCTTACAACATTAACTATCAGACATGGAAGTTCGGCGCCTGCAATATATGAAATGCCCTCCTGCTTAAGGCTAATTCCGGGGGAAGATGAAGATGTCATAACTTTTTTTCCGCATCCGGCTCCACCATATACCATATTTATTGCAGCAATTTCGCTTTCGGCCTGAAGAACAATCATACCTGTTGTCTCTGCCGGATTTGCTTCCATAAGGTATTCCAGTATCTCACTCTGGGGAGTTATCGGATAGCCAAAGTATCCGTCAACACCGGCCCGTATGGCAGCTTCAGCAATTGCCTCGTTGCCTTTCATTAACCTCAATTCTCTTTCCATCAGCGCCTATATTTTTGTTTTATAAACGGTTATTACTCCATCGGGGCAAACAATAGCACAGCTTGCACATCCGATACAGAGCTCAGGATTGGCAGGATAGGCGTAAAAATAGCCTTTGCTGTTTACCTCTTTCGCCATTGCGATGGTACCCGTAGGACATGAGACCATACATACTTCGCATCCCTTACATTTCTCAACATCCACAACAATACTACCTCTGATCTTTGCCATATCGATAATTCTATTTTTCTTTTACAGGCTTTCTTATACGGGATAATTACAGTTAAAACTTTTCAGACGCGATTCCATATCTTTAAACTGATCCCTTGAAACATGAGATACACAAGCTCTTAGTCCATCGTTCCTGTTGGCGCCCGTGATATCCAGAGAAATAGCTGAAATCCCATAATAAAGCAGTTTCTCCAGCAATTCACCTCCTGTCATTCCCGGATATGAAATTGTGAAATAAAAACCATCAGCAATAGGCTTGTCAATATCTGTATCATAAGTTATTCTGAATCCGTTCCCGGTGAAAAGGGATTTCATGATTTTAGCTTTCTCACCATACTCCTTAACAACATCTATGAACCTGTATTTACCATCATTTACTGACTTCAGAATTGCAGCCAGTCCATACTGTGCCGAGTGAGCAACGCCTGCTGATAACGCGTATAGCACGCCAAAAACAATTGAATGTCCGAATTTATCTGAAGTATAATACCTCAGAAGATCAGGATAGCGCCGGTTAAAAAGATGATCTGAAACAGCCATTATTCCGATCCTTTGTCCGGCATAACTGAATACTTTTGAACTTGAAATAAGAATAATATAATCGTCTGTATATCTGCCGATTGATGGCTGATAAGGAGGAGCACCCGGAACTGAATAATCGGTTCTGAAATCCATACCAAAATATGCAAGGTCTTCTATTACGATAACATCATATTTCCGTGAAAGTTCCCCTATAATGGAAAGCTCCTCCTCATTGAGGCACATCCAGGAAGGATTATTCGGATTTGAATATACTATTGAAGATACCTTGCCACCTGCAAGAAATGATTCGATCTTCTCTTTCAGTTTCTTTCCCCTGTATTTAAAAATATCAAAAGAGGCATAATCATGCCCCAGCATCCTGACCTGTGTTTTTTGTACAGGGAATCCCGGATCAAGGAACAGCGAACCTTCTTTTGATTTATCATTCCTGTTTGCGACAAGGAAAGCAGCCATTGAACCCATCATTGAACCGACAGTAGGGAAACATCCCTGAGGATTGATTTCCAGATCGAGGAAAAGCTTTATGAACCTTGAGGTCTCATCTTTAAGCAGCTTAACACCTTCTATATTGGGATAAACCGAAGCGACTCCCCTCTTCAGGGATTCTATTTCAGCTTCTATGCCTGCAGGGGGGGCAGGAAGACCGGGAGATCCCATCTCCATCCTTACATATCTGATCCCCGTAGCCTCCTCAAGCTGATTGACAAGTCTGACTATTTCCCTTATGGATGCAGTAGCGAAGGATTTTATGCCACTTTCTTCTATTACTCTACTGACTATCTTATTATCAAGCGATTTATGTTCCATCTCATAAATTAATACCGGTTCCCGGTCCTTTTTAAGACCCCAAATATAATAATATTAATACCATTCATTCCTGATCAATATTATTAAGGTTCTCTATCTTATAGTGGAAATAATCTGATTATATTCATATAACATCATTTCTCAATCCTTATCCTGGCATCGACCACTGTAATATTCTCAGGATTCCCGAGAAGAGGATTAAGATCCATTTCCTTGATCTCTGTTGCAAAACGCAAAAGAGTAGAAAGCCTGACAATTATTTCAGCAAACTTTGATTCATTGATTCCCGGCTTGCCACGGGTTCCATGGATGATCTTATAACTTCTTATGCTCCTGATCATCGATTCGGCCTCATTGAATGTAAGAGGGGCAAGGCCGGAGGATACATCCTTAAGTACCTCCACAAAAATACCTCCTAATCCGCAGAGTATCACATGCCCGAACCTCGGCTCATATTTTGCACCAATAAAAAGTTCTGTCCCTGATAACATTTGCTGCATAAGCACAGCCTTAACATCTTTAATCTTCATCATCCTGCTGAATTCCGCCAGAAGGTGCTTTTCCGACTTGATATTCAGAGTAACTCCTCCAATATCTGATTTATGCACTGGTCCTACGACTTTCAGTGCAAGCGGATAACCTGTTTTCTTAGCTACCGACAACAACTCTTTCTTTGTTTTTGCCACGGCTTCTTTAACGACAGAAATATGTGCAGCGTTCAACAATTCCTGTATTACAGCAGGCTCAAGATATCCATCATGTGCCTTGTCTATTATCTGCCTGATCTGCGGAACATCAACTTTTTCAAGAAATATCTTTTCATCAGCAGGGTACGGAGTGTTGAAGATTTTTGTGAGCGCTCTTCCAAGGACAACTTCATCAGGAAAATTGACATGTCCCTTATCGAGGAAATACCCAAGTTCCTTTGAGGAGCTGGTTATTGATGGAAGTATAGGATAAAGAGGTTTATTACAATCATTAATTTTTTTGTGCAGAAGGTCATAAATTTCAGTCATGTCATTCAGCCCGTTACTACCGAAGATGACGCTCATACCGTCTAAAGCAGGAATTTTTTTGTCGACATATTCTATTACTTTATCAAGCTGATCAGTGGTAGCTGTGGCTATCATATCTATAGGATTGTCAGCTGAAGCCCCTGGATTCATCATCTCAAGCAACTTATCGTGATGTTTGCCGGTGATCCTGGGAATATTAATTCCACCGGACGACAGGGCATCGGTGAGCATTACAGCGGGCCCCCCGGCATGAGTTATAATGGCGATATTCTTCCCTTTCAGCGGTTTATGAAAAAAGACTGATGCTACCGTAGCAAGCTCTTCACGTCCTGAACACCTCACTATACCTGCTTTCCGGAATAATGCTTCCACAGCAGAATCTGATGATGCCATTGCCCCCGTATGCGATGACGCTGCTCTGCTGCCAGCCTCTGTGGTACCTGCTTTTATTGCGGCTATCCTGCATCCCCTCCTGATTAAAGATGAAGAATGATGCAGTAGTTTATCAGGATTCCTGATGCTTTCAACATAGATAAGTTTAATATGAGAACTTGAATCTGGGTCAAAGGTTTTATCCCAGAATTCCAATACCTCCTCCACCCCTGTCTGAGCGCTGTTTCCTACTGAAAAGACGCTTGCGAATTTAAGCCCCTTGGGCATGGCAGATTCAAAGATAAAAACTGCAGTCGCTCCCGAACCTGAAACAAAATCGCATCCTTTAGGGTCAAGTTTTGGTACGGGAGATGTAAATACACCCTGGTATGCCTGTGTTACCACACCGATGCAGTTAGTACCTATCAGGCACCCTCCTGCCCCATCAATAGCTGATGCAATATCAGTCTCGAGTTTCCTTCCTTCTTCCCCTGCTTCGCTGAATCCGGCTGATATTATTATGAAAGCTCTGGTGCCTTTTTCTTTAAGCAATATCTCCACTGCCTGCTTACAATAAAGTGAAGATATTGCCAGTATGGCAAGGTCAACCTTAGGTATATCATTAATGCTTCTGAACGATTTTATGCCCTGAACCTTATCATTATTGGGATTTACAACATACAGTTTGCCTTCAAAACCCCCTTCGATAATATTCCTGAGTACTTTTCCTCCCGGTTTAAAGAGATCGTCTGACCCTCCTACTACAACAATACTGTCGGGACAAATCAGCTTTTCGTTTATCATAACAAGTTAATATAGCGCAGCATACAAGTAACCTGCAATCAATAGGCAAGATAATAAAAAATACCGGCTGAAAAACATGTTAAAGATCATTAGCGGACCAACCTGTTTAATGATCAATAACAGTTGATATTATGAGCCATACCTTTTCTTTTACTAAATTTGCATTCCTATGATCGCAGGAAATGTTAAACACACTTGAAGGAATACTAAAACAGGATAATTTCTCAAGTTCCGATATTGTTAAACTTCTCTCTTCAGATGGAGAAGCCAGAACTCTTCTTTTCAGGAAATCGGCAGAAGTAAAAGAGAAGTATATCGGCAGAAAAGTATGGTTCAGAGGACTTATTGAGTTCTCGAATGTATGTGGTAAAGATTGTCTTTATTGTGGAATCAGGAAGGGGAACAGGAACCTTGTACGATATAACCTGACAGACGACGAAGTTCTTGAAGCGGCCAGGTTTGCATACGTCAACAGGTATGGATCAATCGCTCTTCAATCGGGTGAACTTGAGAGCCCGTCTGTAACCGGAAGAATTGAAAATCTGCTTCATAAGATAAAGGAGCTATCAAATGGCGAACTGGGAATAACCTTATCCGTCGGAGAGCAGACACCGGAAGTATATAAAAGGTGGTTTGATGCCGGTGCACACCGCTATCTGTTACGGGTTGAATCAACAAATGAAACCCTGTACAGGAAGATACATCCCGGCGACATCAAACATAGCTTCAGCAGAAGGATGGCATGTCTGAAATATCTGCAGGATATCGGATATCAGACAGGTACAGGTGTAATGATAGGTCTGCCATTCCAGACGTTGGAAGATCTTGCCGGAGACCTGCTTTTCATGGAAGAATTCGACATTGACATGTGCGGAATGGGTCCTTATATAGAACATGCCGATACTCCTTTAATTAAGCATTCAGGAAGCCTGCTGCCTCTGAAAGAAAGGTTCGACCTAACACTGAAAATGATCGCTATCATCCGGATCATGATGAAAGACATAAATATCGTAGCCGCAACAGCGCTTCAGGCCATTGACCCGATAGGCAGGGAAAAAGCTGTTAAGATAGGGGCAAATATTGTTATGCCTAATATCACACCAGGTAAGTACCGCGACAGCTATAAGCTCTATGATAATAAGCCATGTACAGATGATTCCGCAGAAGACTGTCAGAGTTGCCTTGAAGCAAGGATAAGCCTTGCGGATGCTGAAGTCATTTACGGAGAATGGGGAGACGCCATTCACTATAAGAAGCGACTTGAAGGTTAATATTTCAAGGATACCTGACAACTGAGAACTCATTTTAAAGCAGATTAAGAACACAGATATCATTTATGCTTTTTCCGTGATAATCCGTGCAATCAGTGGTAAAAACTTCATATAACCTATAATAATAATAAAACAGCACTAAACAGTTTAATTTAAATTCTTTAATATTGTTTCTTCGATCAAAAAAAAGCGAATGAAAAAGCTACTCTTCCTGGTTACTGCACTGTTTTTGGCATGTTTTGTCAGAGGACAGGTAAAGCCTGACTATTATCTCCCCACAGACATAAAATATAACAGCGCAGTTCCCACTCCGGGACAGCTTGCCGGACATGAGATCGGCGAGTGGCATCTGACTCACGACAAACTGTATTACTTCATGGTGGAACTGGCCAGGATATCTGACAGGGCAATATGGGAAGAATACGGAAAAAGCTATGAAAACCGCCCCCTTGGTCAGCTTATCATAAGTTCACCTGAAAACATTAAAAACATAGAACAATTAAGGCAGGAGCATTTAAGATTATGCGACCCTTCATCCTCCGGCAATTCTGATATTGAAAAAATGCCACTTTTTGTTAAGTTGGGTTATGGGATTCACGGCAATGAATCAAGTGCACAGAATTCATCAGTACTTGTTGCATATTATCTGATTGCTGGTGAGAGTGACAAGATAAACGAGATTCTCAGGAACACAGTAATACTGATTGATCCTTCGCTAAATCCCGATGGTATGCAGAGACATTCATCCTGGGTCAACTTTACAAAAAGCATGAATAATAATCCTGATTCTGACTCATGGGAATTCTCCGAGACCTGGCCTGGAGGAAGAACAAACCATTACTGGTTTGACCTTAACCGCGACTACCTGTTTCTTCAGCATCCTGAAACAAAAGGGCGAATGGCAGCCTTTTACAGGTGGAGACCCAATATTGTCACCGATCACCATGAAATGGATGCCGGCTCCACTTTTTTCTTCCAGCCCGGAGTACAGAAACGGAATAACCCCCTTACACCTGCAAATATTCATACCCTGACGGCAGAGATAGGAAAATACCATGAAAAATACCTGAATTCCATTGGCAGTCTTTATTATACTGAGGAAAGCTTTGATGATTTTTATGTTGGCAAAGGATCATCCTACCCCGACATACATGGTTCAATAGGTATTTTGTTTGAACAGGCAGGAATCAAAGGACATTTGAGAAATACATCAGGCGGCCAGATCTCATTCCCTTTTGCAATAAGAAACCAGGTCACTGTTTCGATGTCAACACTCGAAGCAGGACTTTCTTTGAGAAAAAAGCTATTGGAATGTCAGAGGGATTTTTACAAAGATGCTGCCGCTCAGGCAGATAAACATCAGGTAAAAGCTTATGTAATTACTGAATCGGCTGACAGAGGAAGGCTCAGCGAATTCATCAGTATCCTCCGACAACATCATATCAGAGTGTATAAGCTGGCGAAGGATTACAGCAAAGATGGTGTCAGTTACAAAGCAGCTGACAGCTATATAATTCCATTAAAACAAGATGAACACAGGTTCATACGGAGTCTTTTTGAACCTGTAAAGAGTTTCTCTGACAGTGTTTTTTACGATATTTCCACATGGGTACTGCCGATGGCATTCAATTTAACTTATACAGGGATAAATATTTCAAAAGAGATTGAAGGCCTTGGAAGCGATGAAGTTATACTGCCAGCTGCAACATCCGGTGGAATAACCGGCAGCAGAAATCCATATGCTTACCTGTTTGAATGGAATGAATACATGACCCCAAAGGCATTATACGAGCTGCAGAATGCCGGGATCAAAGTGAAGGTATCAACTGACAGATTTACCTGTGATGACGGAACTCTGAAAAAAGAATTTTCATATGGAACAATAATGATTAACGCCTCCATACAAGATCTGAGTAATACTGAGCTTTACAGAAAGATGGAATCAATCGCAAAAAGCTGCGGGATAACAATTTACGGAGTCAGTACAGGGCTGACCCCCTCCGGCATGGATCTTGGCAGTAATCTGTTCATAACTCTTCAGAAACCGTCAGTAATGATGTTCACCGGCGATGGATCAAGCGGCGGTGATGCAGGTGAGATATGGCATATGCTCGACACAAGGTTTAACATTCCTGTTACAATGGTAACTCCTGCAAGAGCGAACAATATCAAGCTGGAGAAATATAACGTAATCATTGTAACTGGTAATCCAATTGTTTCATCTGTTTTTATTGAAAAAGTAAAAGCATGGAACAGAACAGGAGGAACAATTATCGGTTATAAGGCAGGAAACCGCTGGATATTAAATAATAAGATTTCACAAATAAAATATGTTGATGAGGTAAAGGTAAAGAAAAATGAAGGAGTATACGCCAATCAACAGACCGACAGACAGATACAGCAAATACCAGGTTCGATATTTGAGACGAGGCTCGATCTGAGCCATCCTCTGTGCTTTGGTTATACAAAAAACCTGCTGCCTGTCTTTAAGTCAGGCATTACGGCTGTAAAGAAAGATACAGTCATATATAATAATCCGGTGGTATATACTGAAAATCCTTTGTTAAGCGGTTATTCCTCAACCGAAAATATAAACAGGATAAAGGGGACTGCATTTGCAAGTGTTCACGGGAACCGGATCATCTCAATTTATGACAATACAAATTTCAGGGCTACATGGTATGGAACAAACAAGATATTTATGAATGCCATATTCTTCGGGCAGTTACTTGGCCGAGGGGCGGCGGAGTATGAGGAGTAATTCTGGTTCCTGGTTCCAATTCCCCCTTTGAAGGCATAGCCGTCAAGCTAAGCATAGTTTTGTTGCAAGAAAATGTAGAAGAAGTTTCCCCTCCTTTTCAAGGAGGGGTGGCCGGGATGCCTGATTATCTGATGTTTACAAAG
>Ga0209211_10006353_pt1 | contig 17151 bp, 23 predicted proteins | sample RifGroA2_FD_183992 | JGI IMG/M metagenome (GOLD analysis project Ga0209211, IMG submission 183992) | Groundwater microbial communities from Rifle, Colorado, USA - Groundwater A2 (SPAdes) (version 2) | ecosystem: Environmental > Aquatic > Deep subsurface > Groundwater | place: Rifle, Colorado... | reverse complement strand
GTTCTTTTCTACTCGCGTATCTAGTAATAATAACGTTACGCTCTTGTATTCCCACTTCCAAGCCCGTACCCACACCTCCCTATCTTGTATCGGTAACTTCACTAGGATAATTTTTCCTTGTTGATCACTTACCAAACTAAAACCCATTTCTTCTGGCTTACTTGCTTCGCGCAAATCCACCACTCTCCCCTCTGGAGACAACTCTTTGTGAGTAAAACCTTCGCTGTAATATAGTCCGACCGCTATCATCGGTATTCCCTCATCCCCCACCTCTCGCACATAATCCCCCGAGAGCACCCCCAGTCCTCCCGCATAAGTTTGCAATTTACTAAAGATTGCATATTCTGCACAAAAATATGCGAGTGGTCGCTTCATCTCTCTATCTTAACTTGCCTATACCATTTTTGATACTCTCTTGCCACAAAATCCCAAGAAAAGTCGGCCCGCAAACAATTTTTCACCAATTTGTACCACAATTCTTTATTACTAAATGTTGTCATCGCACTCACCACTGCCCCATACAGTGACCACGCATTTCGCCCCACAAACGAAAAACCATTTCCTTTTCCCTCTGGTCGGAAATCTTCTACTATATCGTTTAACCCTCCCGTCCGCCGCACAATCGGTACCGCTCCGTAGCGCAGGGACTCTAGAGCCACTATCCCTCCGGGTTCAAATAAACTAGGAATTAACACCGCGTCCGCTCCTGCAAATATTTTTCTGGGCATGCGGAAGTTTGATACCAAATGCAAACCCACTTGATCAGGGTATCTCTCTTGCAACAAAGTTAGTTGATTGCGGTATACATCATCTCCTCCCCCCAGTACCACCATTTGTACTTTGGGATATTCTGCTAGTAAATGTGGCAGGGCCGAGAGCATCATCGTCAACCCCTTCTGTTGCGTCAATCTCCCAACATATGCCAGCAAAAATGCATCCGACTGAATTGATAAATCAAATAATCCTTGTAAAAATGCCTTATTCTCTCCCCGCGCCTTAACATAATTTCTCTCATCAAATCTTACCTTTAACAATTTGTCTTTTGCTGGATTAAAAGTGGCTACGTCCAATCCGTTCAGTATCCCTACCAATTTCACTTTCTTTTTAGCCAGCACTTTATTTAAACCTTCGCCGTATTCCTCGGTTAAAATTTCTTTTGCGTGAGTCGGAGAAACTGTACTGATTCCATCCGCCCACATTATTCCCCGTAAGAGTGCATTCTGTTTATATAGTCGTTCGTCCAGTATCCCCAGCAGGGGACTCTTACCGTCGTCCCGGTCCTCCGCTCCGCAGTATTTAAAATCAAAATTACCTTGATATACAAAATTGTGTACCGTCAAAACCAATTTTAATTCAGCGAATATTTTCTTATATCTGGAAACTGTCCGTGCCAACTCTATCAAGTATGCCGCATGCCAATCGTTACAATGGACTACGTCTGGCCACCACCCACCACTCTCTTTTTGTAATAGTAGCCACTCCAAACACCCCTTACACATGAGCATAAATCGCACGTGATCATCTTTATAGCCAAATACATTAGCCCGCAACTCATAATATTCGCGATTTTCCAAAAAATACGTCTTCACTCTCCCCTTTGGTTCATATGATTTTACGTTACAAATCAAGTCATCCTCCCCCGGCTTATTTTGGAGAGGCACCCTCAAACCCTCTACCTCCATCTCCAACTTCCAGACTTTCCTTTTTTTATTTTCGTTTTCTTTGTCATCAGATGTGGGAGGATCCATCGCACCAAATTTTGGTGTAAAAATTCGCACGTCTTCCCCAGCTTTTTGTAGCGACATCGGCAAAAAATACGATACCTGTGACAGACCACCCACCGTCACGTATGGCCCTACTTCTGCCGTTACAAACAATATTTTCATGATTACATTGTACGCTATCTAGCCAGAGTAAGTCCCCACACTTCTCCCGCTCCAACCCTCTTTAACACTTTTGTACACTCTCTCATGGTAGATCCAGTCGTCCACACATCATCCACCAGTATTAGTCGTTTAGAAATTTGATTGTTGGATATTACTCGAAAAGAATTTTTAATATTTTCCGCTCTTTCTTCTTTATTTAGTCCATATTGTGCCTTAGTTTCTCTCACCCTCTCAAGCAAGTCAACATTATTCCCCATCAACTCCGCTAGAATTTTAGCTTGATTAAACCCCCTCCCTCGTTCCTTCTCCCTCCACATAGGCACACTCGTTATTATTCCCTCGCCCATCTCCCACTTAACTAATCCAAACAAAAAACTAACTATTTCCCACGCACTCTTATACTTCACTTTTTTCAGGCAATCCTGCACAAGTCCTCTATACGGCAACCCCACTATCAATCTCTCCATCCCCGCCCTGTTTCTACACCTCGCATGTGTCCATCCATCCAAGCTAGGTTTGCAACACATTGGACAAATTCCCTCTGGTTTTGCTAGCTTCTTCTGACAATCCTTACAAATATACTCTTCTTCCCTCCCGCACCCCACACAAATTCTCGGATATATCCAGTCAATAATTCCTATCATCATACTACTTTACTCCATCCTCTTGACAATTCAACTTGTATTGTACTATTATGTACATAATGCCAAAGATTCGTATACCTAAACCAGTCGAGTTTGAGTGGGATAGCTACAATCTCCTCAAAAACTGGATCAAGCACCATATAAGTCAAAAGGAAAGCGAAGAAGTCTTCTTTAATACTCCCATCGACTTATATCCTGATCGTATTCACTCACAATCAGAAAAAAGAAATGTAGCCTACGGTCACACAGATAATAACAAAAAATTAACAATTATTTTTACCTTGAGAGCACAAAAAATTAGAATTATATCCACCAGACCAATGAGTCACAAAGAAAGGAGACAATATGAAAAAAATTAAAAAAATCTTACCAATCCCAAAATTTGCATCTGAAGACGATGAGCGAGATTTCTGGGACACTCACGACACTACCGACTATTTCGACATGGAACATCCAATTGAGGTGGATCTCTCGGCCCTCAAACCAAGTACCAGGCCCATTACCATTCGCCTTCCCGTCTCGCTTATCTATGATCTCAAGATTATGTCCAACAAGCGCGACGTTCCCTACCAATCCTTTGTCAAAACGATCCTCGCCGATCGGGTAAGGGAAGAATACGCTCGGTAAAAACTTGCCTTTAGCCTGATTCTGTGATATATTTCGATGTATTGGGGACGTCTTGCTTTGACGTAAAGAGCTCTTTAACATCTGCATACCGACTTTGACTAAGGAAGTCGTTAAAAAGAGTCAAAAAATATCTGTCACTAAAAATGTACAGACATTCGGAGAAAAGGTTCTCGCTGCTATTGATGCAGTTGGTTCCAGTCTCTTCGGATCCTCAGTCGTAGCAGTTACTGCTCGCGCCTAAGGCATTTACATCTTAGTCGCTCATGGCGACGATGTAGGTGGAAATACACATGAGCCGTAAGCCTGACGCGGTCGGTCGGGCCCATATCAAAGACCACCCTCGTGATTATTTTGGTTCGTTAGTTACCTAGTAATCTAGAGGTTAAAATCTAAAATCTAAACAAGTATGTAGATGGTGTTAATCACTTTTTGCGGACGAGGGCTCATTGCCCTCCGTCTCCACATGGTTAGCATTTCGAATTAAACGAGAGGGGTTATCTCTAAACCTTATTTTTCATGGCCTTCGCCATTTCGCGATCCGTATCTCTTTTTTTGATATCCTCCCGCTTCTCCCATTCTTTCTTTCCCTTCCCCACCCCTATCTCACACTTTACCCACCTTCCCTTAAAAAATAGTTTGAGCGGAACCAGGGTTAATGGTTTACCTTCGATTTGCTTTTGGATCTTCAAAATTTCTCTCGCTTTCATGAGGAGTTTCCGCGATCTCTTGGCATCATATTCTTTCCCTGAATAATGACTATACTGGGACAAGTCCGCCCCCACCAAGAACAACTCGCTATTAATAATCTTCACGTATCCATCCCGCAGGCTCCCCCGTCCTTCTCGCAAGCTTTTTACCTCCGCCCCCGTCAAAGCCACTCCCGCCACGTACGTGTCGCCTATCTGATATTCCCGATGTGCCAACTTATTTATTACCATACCCATATTCTACCTCAAGAGTTGATCATATGCAGAGATGTTGGCGAACAAATTTTCTTCGTCCGACAACATCTATAGTCCAAACTCTTTCACCGCATTATCGACCAATACATATCCCCTACCATCCAAAACTACCAAATCACTCGCTCTGGCAAATTCCGAATTTACATACTGTGTCTGATATTTCCCCTCCAATCCCACCACAACTATTCTCCCTGCTCCCCTTTCCAGTATATACACCACGCTGTCTGTCACATATGTGGCGACGGGATCCGCCAGGATTTTGTCCTCTCCCTGATAGGGGAATCCTTCCATGTTAAATGCAACCGGTGCTCCCCGACTATATCGTAAAAGCTTCCCTGTCGAAGTCAAGAGCCACACGTCGCCTGCCACCTTCATATCCACCACGTTTGACAGGTCTGGGGTAATCCCTGCCGCCAACCACCTTCGCCTTCCTCCAAATGTCTCTCCGAGCGTGGGATACTTCCAGATTTCACTTTGCACCTTATCAAAAACGTATATATTTCCCGCAAAGGTCTCAATTATCACAGGATCTTTCCAAAATTCATCAGCTTCGATGACCTGTTTGGTTTCTTTTTTCTTTAAATCCGCCTCCACAACGCCCGTGCTACCTAACCCAAAAACCTTCCCATCTCCGCTCCCCACCCATACTAATTTATCTTTGTCGTCAAGCGCAACCACGGCTTTCGATCGATCCACGAGGTTCATACTCACTATCTGCGCCTGATTTCCGTCCAAAAATATCAAGTTCCCCTTCCCATCGCTCCTCATGTTTGTGCTTGTGAGTCCCTCTGCTAGAACCGATAGTTCTAGAACCGTCGTCACTTGAGTGTTATTTATTTTAAAAACTTGTTCATCCGTCGTTTTAATTGACCGCATCAACCCCATCGCCTTTAATCGATATTTCTCCTTGATTTCCGTTTTTAAATATGTTTCAACTTCACGCTGGGATTGCGTGAGCAACTGTCTTGCCAATTCTGGGTTTAGCTCTCGATCTGATTGTACCTCTGACATTTTTGCCTTGATACTGTTCTCTAAATCAAGATAGCCCCGTTCCTCATTCACCCTCACTCTTCTCACCATCCCTACTCCAATCATTACTATGAGCAACAATAGTAATCCAGCTCCAACCCACAAATTAATCTTGCGTGGATATTCTCTTCTTAATTTTATTTTTATCTCGGGTCTCACTACTCCAATTATCCCCGCTATCCCACTAGTTTCTTCTTTTGTATGTACGAGTGGAGCCAGTATTTCTCCCGGATTATCTTGTTTTAACAGCACTTCCTTAATTTGTTCCATCCCAATCTCACTCACTAATCGATTTGTCGTCAAAATAAACACATCACCTATCTTTAATTCTCCCTTTGCAAAGACTCCCAGACTGGCCAGTTGTCCGCCTCGTGCCAAATACACCCCCACCTCGCCGACTCCATATACTGCGAGTCGTCCCTCTTCCACCCACGCCATCACAAGCCCCACCTTGAGCCCGGGATCCGCCTCTCCCAAGGTTTCCTCGACTGCTTTTTTTACCGATGCCTGATCAGTCAAACTATTCCCCATATTCACTGCCTCAGCCAGTATCTCCGCGCCGATTGTTGCCAAGTCTAGGAGAGTGAATTCCGCTTTTTTTGTCAGCTCCAAAACAATCATTAATTGTCTGCTCTCGTCCAAAACCACTGTTTGTGCTTGTGACCACGTCGTCAGCGAGGCTGATCCCACTATTTTCGCCGTCTCAATTTTTGCCATATCACAATATTATTATCGCCAAAAACAAAATCAACAGGGCAAATCCAAAATTAAGTATACCCAAAGCTCGTACTATGAAATCATCTTTCATGGTTACAGCTTTAGTCATCGCCACAATCTGTCGCATCATTAACCCTGCAAACACCGCATAAACCCCTAGCAACATAATCAACATCACTTTTATTATCCCTAGTAGTGTGATCGATTGTAGTATCGATATAGGATCCATGTTATTTTACCCTTCCTTCTATTTGTTCTTGTTCCTCTAGATCAATCATTCTATTTAAGATCTTACCCACCACGTCTGGTTTAGGTACCGCCAAAAACTCAAACTGTGAAACTTCCGCCGCCGTCTGGATAAACACATTACCATAACCAAAAAAGGTCTCCATTGCTCCTGACGAAGTTACGCTCACATCTTGGATCTCTTCGATTTTAGCAGTTGAAATCCGTCGAAAAAATATATTCAAAAAATCCACATCCACCACTCGCTCATCCGTAATTAGATAAATATTAAAGAACCACCCCATGAACTTTGCCAAAACAAATCCCGTGACAAACAAGTACCAGCCACTAGTCACTACAAACTGATATCCCGCCGGCAAATTGGCGTAGGGTGGGAAAAACCCAAACACGCTCGACAGCGTTAACATGAGTAGAGCTCCTACAATCCACCCTAAATTGACAATCGGATGTTGTCTTAAGAAGACTACTACACCCTCTCCATCATCCTGTGTTTCAAAACATACCGAAGGAGGAAAAGTCGCAAAACTTGTAAACAAATGTCGCGCACCCAAAACCTGTATAACCTTTCTCAATTCCAATAAAGACTTCCGCTCTACTTTCTCTTTGGTCTTTGCTACCCCACTCTTAAATATCTCCGCCATAAGTACATGTTATCACATGTAGTTAGAGGACTCTCCTTGCCTCCCATAGTTCCGATCCTTGCGCGATTGTAGGCGAGGATCGGAACTTTTGCACCTACTTCTTTTCAATATTAAACAGTCCTGATTTAAGTGATATTCTCCCCGGTGCCCGTAAGTTAAATGCCTTCTTAAAGTCGGCTCCGCTAATTGTCGTACTCCCCTTGTTCGTTTGGAAAGTGATATTGGCCGTCACTCCGTTGCCCGCGTAGGTTACGCTCACGCCCGACACAACCGTAAATCCACCAATTCCCTTCAAATCATCTTTGGAATATGGATTCCCTCCCCAACACCCGCCCTCCGGCGTCACCCTGCCCGTATCTCCTCCCCCACTAAACAACACTACCCATGCGTTGAGTATGTCCGCCATTTCCTCGCTATTTAACCAGGGATTATTACGCCCACACACATCTCCTGATCTAGTCTTGTACCACGCCTTATAAAACCACGGACTCCCCGCCATTTTCTCATAAGCCTGTCCAGTCCACCCACCCTGTCCCGCCGGCGTATCCCAAAACGCCGGTGTCGAGTATCCGTTCCCACTATACGATTCTTGGTATCCCCCAGAGGTTGAGGCATACCATGCCGATAAAGGTGTTCCATTGGCATAAATTACCTTACCCCTGGTCGCATTCACTGCCTCCTCCCACTTACCTCCTTTAGCACTAGTTTTAAATACTTGACAGGCCTCGGTTGCACAAATTGTTCCCCCCCGGGCGAGTGCATAACTTCGAGCAGCAATCGCTTGAGCCTTCAAGGCTTCCATCCCCCCCTCATCTCCCCAACTCCCAGGCATCTCATAAATTCGCTTGGCATATTCTTCGAGACTGTAGGTTCCATATCCGCTCACCGTAATCTGTGCATCTGGGTTGTGATCTCTGATCTCCACGCCGCCCCCGTAATAAGCTTTGAGTATTTGCTCATAGTTTTGCCCTGCTTTTGCTCGCCCAAGTGCCCCATATTGACTCATGCCTTTAAAATGAGGTGCACCAAAGGAAAAGGCCGCAAATGCTGGTGAAAATCCCGGATTATAGTCCGGTCTGCTCGCCGGATCATCTGCCAGGGGTACGTCTCCCACCGTCGTCTGAAATGTTCCTGACTTTTCCGATAAAATCGCCTGTTGTTTCGCAGTCAGGGTGGCAATCTTGCCCGATAACTCTTGCTGCCATTTCTTGGCTCCCGCAATTTCTTTCTCAAAAAACGCTTTTTGCACGTCCAGTTTCTTCTGGAGTCCCGCTAGTCTAGCTTTATCCACTTCTATTTGTTTTTTGTCCGCTTCTAGTTTCATTATTTCTGTGGTAATTTGCACAATCAAGTTTTTGTCTTCGTCCGCAGTCGCAGCCTTGTACGCTAGTCCCCGCGTCAACTCTCCGGCCGAATGCGCCGACACAAACATCAGAAGCGGTGAGTTAAAGCTAGACTTCTTATATAAATCTCTTACCCTCGCCGCCAAAACAGTATATTGTGATTTGATTTTCTCGTCTCTTTCTTTGATGCTCACCGCTAATTTCTGGAGTTTAACTTCTGATTCCTTTATTTGTGTTTGAATGCCCCCGATTTGCTTATTCAGTTTCGCCACCTCGCTCTCTAGTGGTGTCGTAGCTTTAACCGATAACTCCATTTGGTTCTGTAACTCGGCTATTTGTTTCTCAATGTCGGCCAAGTCTTCTGCCCTCACCCAAGTTCTCTGTGTTAAAATAACTCCCAGTACACAACCCAGACTAATTATGAGCAAATTTTTCCACATTCTTACTAATCTTTCCATTCTTTTCATCTTAACATGGACTAGTTTCAACCCCGTCCTCGCTACTGGCACCATGTATCCGACCGGCGACTGTGGTGAGGGTGCAATCGACACTGCCCTCGGCTGTATTCCATACGAAACCAAGGGTTTTACCTCTGCCCTCCTTACTTTCCTTGCCGGTACCGCCGGAGCCATTGCTCTCGTAGTTATGTTGATCGCCACCATCCAAATCATGACTGGAGGAGATAATGCCGAACAGGTTAAAAAGGGTAAAGAACTCTTTACGGGTGCTGTCACTGGATTATTGTTTATTATCTTCTCCGTTACTCTCCTCAAAATCATCGCTGGTGATATTATTCAATTACCAGGGTTTACTGGACCATAATATGGCAGAATTCATCGACTATACCAAATTTAATCAAGATCTCGGTCTCAAAGCTGGCACCGAAAGTTTGGGTGGTATTTTTAGTACCATCCTTCCCTATGTTATAACCATCGCTGGCCTTGTCCTCTTTGGCATGTTAATCGGTGGGGGTTTCACCATGCTAGCCGGAGCCGCCGACAAAGAGTCTCAAGAGAAGGGCAAAAAAATGATTACCTCCGCTCTTGTTGGATTTATCATTATCTTTCTCTCCTACTGGCTCGCCCAAATCCTCCAAGTGATATTTAAAGTGAGCATCGTTAGTTAACTACTTCCCGAATCTTCTCTGTCTCCCTTGATATTCCTCAATCGCCTTATCGAATTCTGCTGGCGTAAATTCGGGGAAAAGCTTGTTCGTAAAATACCACTCACTGTAAGCGGACTGCCACATCAAAAACCCGCTCGTCCTCTGCTCCCCCCCCGTTCGAATTATCAATTCCGGATTCGGCATTCCCGCCGTATCCAAATACTTCTCCAGTTGTTCCTGCGTTAGAGGACAGTCCTTGTAGGTCATCCTGCGAGGACTGTCCTCGAAGGTACTCAAATATCGATTCACTGCCCTCACAATTTCATCTCTTCCTCCATAATTTAGCGCAAAAGTCACGGTGATTTTGTCATTCGTTTGACTCGCCTCAATCGCTTTTTTCATGCCCTCTTGAATATCCGGTGCAAATCGACTCATATCTCCGATCAATTGTAGTCGCGCCCCTTTCGCGATGAATTTTTTTACCTTGGTCATTAACGCCTTGCGGAATAGATTCATGAGCCCACTTACTTCCACCTCATCCCGTTGCCAATTCTCGGTGCTAAATGCCCACAGTGTTAAATATTTCACCCCCAGTTCTCCTGCTCGCTCGATCAGTTTCTCCACCACTTTGTCTACCGCATACGCATGCCCCGCAATGGCCGCCAATCCCCGCTTCTTCGCCCACCGCCGATTCCCATCCATTTCGATCGCCACGTGCTTAGGTAACTTGATATTGCTTAATGTCATTTGATGATGGTTCCCTTCACCTTCTTGCCCACTATTGTATCTAACACTCGTCCCGGCACCATCCCACTCACTATCTGGCTGACTATCCCCATTTTAGCCAACTCCAGGCATTCCTCAACTTTATGTAACATCCCCCCTGACACATCTACCCCATTCGATCCTCCCAAATGTTCTTTGACATCCGCAAAATTTGTTTGGTTAATCATCGTATAGATACTGGCCTTGCCCCTCTTATATACCCCTTCCTCTGCGCTTACGTGGATCACTCTCACTTCGTAGTCCTTGGATAAATATTTTGCCAGTTCATCAAAGACTCGTTCAGTCGAATAAACGATGCATCCCTTCTCTTCATCTACCATCACATCACCATACACTAGCGGGACCATCTCCTTGTCTAACAAGTCGTTCATTGCTTCTACAAAAACATTTTTTGTTTTACCCTCTCTTACGCTCATTAAAGATGAGGGCGAAAAACTAAAAACTGGTACATCGGCTACTAATAATTGTTCAAAAACAATTTGATTTAGTTTTACTGCGTCATGCCTCACCCATCCCATGCCTATCCTACTTTCCTCATTCACAAAACCTTCCATCGTCCGATACTTGTGTGCCGAATAATGTGCAAAGCTCCCCGCTCCATTCCCTATAATCAATCTTGTTTCTCCCCGTTTCTGCCAAGCATCGCCGATTTCGTGCGCCAGTCTAATCAAAACCTCTTCCCGCAACCCATATTGTACGGTCTTGTCCGTGATCACCCCCCCACCAATCTTGAGTAAAATCAATTTTTTCATATTACCCCACTCTCCCTGGCCAACTGGATAATTGCCTGATCCCTAACCCGAAAATCACTCATAGGTTGATCGATACCAACCTCACTTGCCCTCATCACATACCGCAACCAAAATTCTTGCAATAAAGTCAAATTAGCAATAAACACTTCTACTCCAAAATATCCCCTGCCCTCTTGCTCAACGGGCACCCCGAACGGAGCGTTGACAAGTTGTTCACTTCGCAACCCCACTTTTCCCTCTTCCCACGCCTCTCTAATCGCTGCCCCCTCTTCAGTTTCTCCTCTTTGCAACTCAATTGCTCCCCCCAACAATTGTTTCCCTTCAACATTTTTGAAATCGGGTGTATTGGTCCGCTCTCTCTTGCCAACATTCTCTCGATGATTAGGTAGCGTTAATAACACCCCCCTCCTTGTTATCGGCATCACCACCACCCCATTCGGTCTTTCTAATCTCACACTACTCTATCTCCCTCATAAATCTCTCGTCACCAATGATCATTTTGTACCACGGAGCATATTGATCGGGATTTTTCTCAATATCTCTCTTCAACTCTCCCCACTCCATCCATCGATAATCTGCCGCCTCATCAAGATTAGTTATTACCTCCCCGTTCCACTCACCTACCATCACTGTATCTAGTTCATTCTCACACCAACCCACGTTCGCCGGATCTGGTACATCATAACTAAATCGATATAGCTTCCGCAAACCATTTTCTTCTATCTGTATCCCCATTTCTTCCTTGAGTCTCGATACTGCCCTCGGCAAATACTCATCGCCAGCTCGCATATTCGTACAACACGTATTACTCCACAACAACTTAAATACCGGCTTCGTCGCCGCCCTCTTTTGCAAGAGTAGTTCTACTTTCCCATTCTTTTTTCTATAAAGAATCACGGATAAAGCCCTATGTTTCAATCCCGCGCCCTGGTGCGCTGTGTAAATATCCGCTAACCCAAGCTCCTTATCCTCTTCATCCACCAACACCACCTGTCTTTGCATAAAAACATTAGTCGTCTTTTGCTCCAAAATCATTCGACATTTACCCCCACACTCTCTAGTACCCCAAACATCACGGGTATGGCTACTTGTTCCGGCAGTCGCCATTCCATTTTCCCATCTATTTCAATCTCCTCAAATCCGGGAAAACATCTCGACCCATAACTTCCGATCGGTTCTGCATTTGGATTTGCTCTGGGGAAAAACGATACCAGACCATCGGGTCCCACGCACGACGTGTGTGGGTGTATAGCAAATTTTTGTCTCCGGATATTTGGCGCTATCGAACCTTCACTCATACCCCCACCTAGTCGCCTCCCCGCCCCAAATCATTCATTCAAATGACACAATGATTTAAATCATTAGATCAATTCACCCTGCTCGCCAAAATCTATACACTAACCCCAGTAGTAGCCCTTGCCACAGCAGTAGTCCGATCAGCGTGCTCCCCAGAACTAGCGCCATCAGCTCTCTCCCAAGCGGCCCCAGCGTAAACACATACGACCCCACCCTCCCCACCACAAATAGTCCCACTAACCCGATTACCGGTGACAGCACTACGGGCAATAAAATCGGCTTATCTAATACCATCCGTCTGACCGACTGATACGGGTGGATCGCCAACCCCGCTAAAGTCACGCTCCACACATAGCCGATCCACACAACCCAAGTCTTCATTTAAACCCCCCAAATACTCCCAAAATTAATTCTCTAAACCCCACGCCTAGTAAAATCCGCGCAACTAGGTACGTGAAGCCCGCCAAGGGTATCAACACTCTCCACGGATTCACGACAAGCCAATCCCCCAGTCTCTTGGCCCACCCGGGCATTATCTCAGTCATAAGCAGCTTTTTTTCCTCACTCGCTCTGCCCTCTAACTCTTTGAGAAATTCACTCTCTGTCTTGTGTTGTTGCATATGCGAGCCGCATGGCTTGTCTTGCCCTATATAGTAAAGACTCCGTCGCTTTAAACGACATTTTCATCCGCTTGGCAATGTCCTTCACACTCATCCCCAGTTCAAATCTAAACGACAACACCTCTTGATATTGGCTAGACAATCCTTGATATGTCTTAAAAAATTGTTTCCGCAACTTCTTTTTCTGTAGCTCAAACTCGGGAGTGGACACTTCTGCCACCATCTCCTCAAACAGTGGTGAGGTTTTCTCGACCAGTTGCCGTACGTACGCCTTGCGGTAAAAATCCGCCACCTCATGACGCGCAATTGCTATGATCCAACTCACCACTTTTGCCTCGCCCCGATAGAGTGGGAGCGAATCAAACGCCGAAAGAAAAGTATCTTGTAATACATCTTCGCTATCTTCAGCGCTAGGCAATCTAGCAAGTAAATACTTTCGTACTCTAGGCGCGTATTCCCTATAAAACCGCGTCGCCGCCCCCCTTTTACCCCTCAATACTTCCTCTACCAACTGCTCCATACCAAGATATTGTACTCCCTGCTATACTAATTTTATGGCAACTAGCTTCAACCTCGGTGACCAATTACTCTTTCAGGGAGAAAAGGCCACGGCCGAATATAGCACCGCGGACAAACTCATCAACAACGTCCTCCCCAATGTTTATGTCGCTGCAGGTCTGGTCATTTTCTTCATGATTGTCTTTGGTGGATTTATGATTATTGCCAATGCCGGCAACGCCGACAAAACCGCCGAAGGGTCCAAAATCATCACCTCTGCTATAATGGGGTTATTAGTACTCTTTGCTTCCTACTGGATTATCCAGATTATCCAAGTAGTCACGGGAGTACCCATATTAAATAGTGGTTTATAACTATGACAAGTTTATTTGGCGACATTGCAAACCCCCTCGACACAATCAATCCTGGTGGTAGTAATTACGGCAATGTCGACACTGGTCTCCCCTCCTTTATTACCAACATCATCACACTCATTATGGTGGCTGCTGGTCTCTATGCCTTTTTTAATCTCATGTTCGCCGGTTTCACTTATATTACTTCCGCCGGGGATCAAAAAAAGATTGAGGCCGCCCTGCTCTCCATCAACAACTCACTCCTTGGTCTTGTCGTAATGGTCGGCGCCGCCGCGATCACCGGCGTTGTCTCCTACGTTCTCTTTGGTAGCGCCACCGCCATTTTGTCCCCCAAAATTACTGGCCCAGGGAGCTACTTACCATGAGAGTCTTGGCCCAAGATATTGATTTTGATCAAATCACCACTCCTGGTGGATATCAACCTGGCACTGACCTCGCTGGTTCAACCTCTGCCGTCGAAAAACTTATCTCCAATGTTCTAGTTGTTTTGACTGTTGTCGCTGGCATCTCCTTTGCCCTCTACTTCCTCCTCGGTGGTTTGAGCTGGATTACCGCCGGCGGTGATAAGACTAAAATCGAAAAAGCTCGGGGAATGATGACCAACGGCGCGATTGGTATTATTATTATCGCCGTCTCCTACGCCATCGTCTGGATTGTTGGCGCCGCCCTCGGCATTGATATTCTAAATCCAGCCAAAATTATTAGTCCGGATTATATTAAATTCCAATAATTATGATTGTTAAAAAAGCTTTAGCCCAAATCACCAATCTAGCTGTTCCCGGTGGCGACTCCCCAACCAACGCTCCCACTCAATTTGCCATCACGGTCGCAACCTTGTGGCAAACCATCGTTATCGTTGGTGGTTTAGCCTTTATACTCTATTTTCTGCGTGGCGGTATCAACTGGATTATGGCCGGTGGAGACAAGGGTAAAATTGAAGAAGCCAGAGAGCGCATTACCCAAGGATTTATTGGTCTTGCTCTCCTGGCCGCCTCCTACGTCATCGTTAAATTTATCGAGTCCGCAATCGGCATGGATCTCTTAAATATTATCTGGCCCACCGCGGGCTAAATAAAGGAACCCTATGGCGCCAGGATCTTTTTCCGTTAATGTGGGCGACGAAGTCAAGTCTCGCGTCGCGATCAACGACACGCTAGGGGTTTTCGTCCAAAAATCTTTTTCGGCTGTTATTCTCATTGCCGGCCTCCTTACCTTTGCTTACATGGTTTATGGAGGTGTTACTTGGATCAGTGCTGGCGGAGACAAAACTAAGCTCGAAGAAGCACGAAGTAAAATTACCAATGGAATTATTGGTCTCGCCATCGTTGCCTCCGCTTGGGCAATCTATAAACTCGTCGATTACTTTTTTGGTATAGGTATTGCTAAATAGTCACAAATTTACTACACTAACAATTATATAAGGAGGATATTATGAAATTTGACCTAGTTCAGAAAGTATTTGCCGCTCCCGGTGCCCCCGAACTCTCCATTGGCAAGCCCGACAATGTGGCGATCACCAATATTGGCACTTTGATCAAGGGAGCCGTCCAAGGAGCCCTCCTTGTCTCCGCCCTTCTTGTTTTTGTCTTCCTTATTTGGGGTGGTATTCAGTGGATTAGTTCGGGTGGAGACAAAACCAAAACCCAAGAGGCCCGTGATCGTATTACCGCTGCTCTCGTTGGACTCGCTGTCGTGGCCTCCGCCTGGGCCGTGATGTTGATCATCCAATATTTCTTCGGAATCTCTATCCTCAACGAAAACATCACCCCTCCCAAGGCATATTAATTTTGTTAAAGGTCAGACCTGCTAAGGAAATCCTGGCTATCAGCCAAGATGTTTAGTCGATCCCGCTTAGCAGGGAGACCAGGTCAGACCTTATTGGTATATAATCCCTTTATATGGCCTGCACAGACGTTGACACAGCCGCCGAACTCTCCTGCCTTCCCGATTATTTTGGCAACGTTCTCCAGGCCATCATCCCCCTCATTGGTTTAATCGCCTTCATCATGATTCTTGCTGGCGGCTTCAAAATCCTCACCTCTGGGGGTGATGCTAAAGGCATGGCCGCCGGCAAACAAACTCTCACCCTGGCGGTTGGCGGTATTATTCTTGCCATTCTTTCTTGGTTAATTCTCCTCTTGATCGAAAACATCACTGGTTCTCCCGTCACTCAATTCAACTTTAGCTTCCAACCATGAAGTTATTGCGTCTTAGCTTTCTCTTCCTCTGTACTATGTACTATGTACTCGGTACTTCCCTTGTTTATGCCGCCCCCCCCAAACCTTTTTCAGAAGAAGGCAATCCTACCGATGAATATCATCTAAAATCATTTTTCCCCTTGCTCCGCTTTATCCAACCAGAAAAGTTAATCGTTTTTGAAAACGAAGACTATTCTCGCGATTACCAAGATAATTGTGGCGAAACAACCTACTATACTGGTTCATGTGCCAGTTCCACCGAATGTCTTGCCTCTGTTCCCCAATGTAGTGGGGATAGTTCAACCTTTTCTGGCACCTGTACTATCCCCGAAGGTTCAACTTCTGGCACTTGTAGTTATCCCAAAAAAAATCCCACCATCATGGTTGACCCCCAAGGCACCGACTTTTCCAAAGACTCTTCCATACCCCACTCTCCCGACGATATAACACATTTTCTCGCCTTCCCCAAATATCAAAACGAGGCCCTCCGTTACCAAAATCCTGGCGGCGACAATCCTATTAGTTGGGGAGCTCACAACCTTGTTCTCGACAATTGCGAACAAGCTGCTCGCAAACTAATGGTCGCCTACCAAGCCGCCCAAACCAAACAGACCGTCAAAAATACTGGCGAGTGGCCTCTCGGCTGGGTCGACTGGGGCTACGTTACCCGCTACCACGACAAAACAATCCTCGAAATTTGGGATCGTCTTCTTGCTCCTCAATTTTCTAATATTGCCTCCGAATTAGTTTTGGCTCGCTCCGCTTTTTTTCTTTCTCTTGGGAACAATACCACCCCACCCCTCACTAGTGATACAGCTACTCGCCGCGAGCTCTGCCAAATTATTGAGTCGAGTTCGCCATCCGAGGCGTGGCGTCAAGCTCTTGACGCGCTCCCCCTCTATCCTCCCTCTTATCGCAAGGACTATGTTCGCACTTCTATCTGCGTCTATAGTAGCTGTTCACCTAGTCAAGATAGCGATGCTGGTCAAACTCTTTATAACGACCCCAGTGTTCACCCGGCTTACGCCGCCGCCATCTATGATTATCTCCAGGCATATCCCCTTTCAATCTCCCTCTCATACTTGGGTCGTCTAGCCAAAGACAATCCCCTAATCCGCTACAGTCTCAACAGTTCTTCCCTCGCCACTCCCAAAAATCTCACCAAAACTCTCTTCGCTTACAAACTAACCCCTTTCACTTTTGCAAACTTTGGTTATGTTTACGATTACCTAAATAAAAAAGAGGTTAATTCTTACGGCTATACCCTTCAACCAGAAGGGTTAAGTCAAGAAGAAGGTGGTGCCTTCCCCAATGAAAGTCTTGTTTCGCAGGCCATCAACTTTACCTATGGTTTGGTCGATTCCTTCGCTCCTACCACCAACCACCTCATTACTATCCCCGAGCCACTGGGTCAGCTTATCCACCTG
>Ga0209211_10006352_pt1 | contig 17151 bp, 18 predicted proteins | sample RifGroA2_FD_183992 | JGI IMG/M metagenome (GOLD analysis project Ga0209211, IMG submission 183992) | Groundwater microbial communities from Rifle, Colorado, USA - Groundwater A2 (SPAdes) (version 2) | ecosystem: Environmental > Aquatic > Deep subsurface > Groundwater | place: Rifle, Colorado... | reverse complement strand
TGCTTTGTGCAATCTTCGCCAACCAGCTTTTTTGCAATAAGTTTATTGATATTTTCAACAGCTTTCAGGACTCCTTTGCCATTAAACCTTTTTCCATCATTGTCCCTTAGCTCCAAAACCTCATGCACTCCTGTAGAGGCGCCGCTTGGCGCAATAGCGCCTGCCGCCGCAGAATCAGTGAAAACGACAGCTTCTACTGTAGGGTTGCCTCTTGAATCAAGAACTTCCCTTGCGTGTATTTTTTTTATTTTTGGCAATTTATCCCTAAACTATTTCTTTTCTTAGCTTGAATAAAAATGTTTCTATAATGCTTTTTTATGTTCGAAAGATATATAAACCAAGCTTTAATATTCTTGCTGATGAGCAGGAAGAAGGAAGAGCAGGAAGTCCAGGACAAGATGCATCAGGAAATTTCCAGGATAAAGCTGCCAAGGCCCCCTCAAACATTCGGAATTCTTGAGCAAAGACTCGGAGGCTCGCGCATGCGGGTAAGATGCCTTGACGCAAAAACAAGGATATGCAGGATTCCGGGCAGGCTTAAAAGAAGGCTATGGGTGAGGGAGGGAGACATCCTGATAGTTGAGCCGTGGGAGTTCAGCGGCGATGAAAGGGGGGATATAATATTCAAATACAGCCCGACGCAGGTTTCATTCCTGCAGAGGAAAGGCTACCTTAAGAATTTAAGCGAATTTCAGGAATTCTAAAAGTGTTATTGATTAGTTACACATTCACTACTTTCTAATAGAAATCTTTAAATATGGAATGAATCCTTCAAAATGAAAAAATGGGCAGGTACAATTTCAGCTTTTTGTTGATGGGAATAATTTTTTTGGTCGTGTTTGTCGGATTGACCTTTGCTATCTTTGACATTCACAGGCTGTTCTTTATCGGAGAGATCATCGTTTTTGGCATTTTAGTCCTATCTGCAATCATCGGAATGGTCGCATTATATTACGACAAATCGTGGGGATGGTCATGGCTTGCAGTAGTCTCATTGGCTGCACTTGCCGATCTGCTTGCGCTTTACCTTATAACCAACAACAGGGGATTCGCGTTCATGCCTACTGCCATTGCTTCAATACTTGCGCTGCTGGTCTCGCTTCTTAATTTGGGAGGAGATGATAAATCTGGCAATGCTTCAGAGCAGAAGCCGTTGCAGGCTCCGGAAAAGCCTGAGCAGCCTGCAAAAAGAGGGAGAAAAAGCAGGAAAAAATAATTTGATTTTTTCTGAATTTTTTAAGATTATTCAATCCACAGCAGAGTCATCATTACAGCAACGCCAAGCACTATCATAAAGAACTGCAGCAGAGACTTGCGGGCTTCGACTTCCTTGTGCATTTCAGGTATCAGGTCAGAGCCTGCTATGTAAATAAAGCTTCCTGCAGCAAATGGGATGAGGAAAATATTCAGGTTCTCCGCATATGAAACCATTAATAATGAAACTATAGCGCCCAGAACTCCAGTCAGCGCCGTCATAAAATTAAAAAACAATGCTTTTGCTCTTGAAAAACCCCCGTGCAGCAAAACGCCGAAATCCCCTATTTCCTGTGGTATCTCGTGCAGAATGACCGCCAAGGTAGTTGCTATGCCTATCGGAATCGAGGCGAGGTAACTCGCTCCTATGATCATGCCGTCTATGAAATTATGCACGCTGTCCCCGAAGAGATTCATCATGGCGAATGGATGTATATGCCCCTTCATATTTGGGATATGGCAATGGCGCCAATGGATTATTTTTTCTACAACGAATGAAAAAGCAATTCCTGAAAGCACATACATAGATACGTCCAGCCTAAAGCCGGTTTCCTCAACTGCCTTAGGCAGCAAGTGTATGAATACGTCCCCGAACAGCGCCCCTGCTGCGAAACTTACCATGTAAATAAGAAATTTTTTCAGCCTCTCCCCCTTTATGGGCAGCGTCAACACTCCTGCAAAGGACAGGAGGCTCACTATTACTACGCTTGCCAGTGAATAAAGCCAGATGATGTGCATTTTATTTCTATCAGGGCAACTTATATAAATAAGTTATTGATTTATATTATCAATAATGGCAAAGGATTTCAGGGAAACAAAGCAGAAAAAGATTTTAAGGGAGGAACTGGAGAAATTTGATTCCTTCTTCACATCAGAGGAATTGCATGAGAAAGCAAAGAAAAGGGACGCCAGGATAGGCGTAGCCACAGTGTATAGGTTTCTTGCCAATATGAAAAAAATGAGCCGGCTCCACTCCTACACCTGCGGCAGAAAAGCAGTATATTCGGGAAATTTGGATAATCACTGCCATTTTATATGCCAGAAATGCGGCAAGAAAATGCATATAACTATGGACAAGCTGGATTTTCTAAGAAAAAATTTCAAAGGAAGAGTATGCCACTTCCAGATTGACATAAGCGGTATATGCCAAGAGTGCGCAAAGAGTTGATTAATATGCTATTTTTTCTTCCACAAATAAAAAATCAGTCCGATAACACTTATTGTAACAAAGCTGTCAGCCAAGTTAAAAACAGGCCATATCCTGAAGTCAATGAAATCAATGACATGGCCGAGCATAAGCCTGTCCATTAGATTTCCTATAATGCCTCCAAGCAGCAGTCCAAAAAAAATGTATTCAAGTTTGCTCTCTTCTTTTATGTTTTTTAAAAAATAAGCCAGGAAGATTATTACAGCAATTGAAACAAAAATAAATAATAGATTTAAATCCTTGAACAGCCCAAATGCCGAGCCTGTGTTCGTTATGTAAGTTATATGCAGGATATCTTTGACTATTGGAATTGAATCATCAATCCCGACATTATGCTTTACAACAAATTTGATTAATTGGTCTAATACTGAGGCAATTAAGGCTATAGAAACGGCAAATTGGTATTTTTTATTCATTAGTGCCTGCTAGAAAACCTATGGATAAAAAGCTTTTGCCTTGAAGCTTAGAAGTATCTTCTTTTCTTCTCTTCCTGCTCCCCTTTTGCAATTGCCTCAATATTAGCCAGCCTTTGGTTTATGCTTTCAATTGCCGCCTTTAATGCATCCAATTTGCTTGAGATTACCTCAAGGCTTTTTGAATTGATGTAGTCCCTGTCGCTCATCTGCTGGACTGGCTGCTGATATTCCTGCTGCAGATTTTGATGGTATGGCTGGAAACTCTGCTGCGGCTGCTGATAGGAGGGATATTTATGAGGCTCCTGCGTCTCCATTCCCATGCCAAGGTCGGGGCTCATTCCTGTTTCCGAATTGCCCAGCCCAAAATCCTTGTCCAGCCCCAAGTCCTTCTCAAAATCGCCAAAATCATTCTTTTTTTTCCAGAATGCAATCTTGCTGAATACTCCCATTTTGCCTCTTTTTAATTGCCATACAATTTAATCTATATAAATATCTTTCTAAAAAGAAAAAAATCATTGCTTTTCTCGCTGACGCTGCTCCCTCCAGTAGTGTTTTACCATGTCAAATCCCTCTTTGCCAGGATAAAATTCCTTAAGCAGCAGTTCTCTCACTCTTTTGAAGCGGGGATAATGGCTTGCAATAAGCTGAGATTCTATTGCGCAAAAGCTTTTGCAATAAATTCAGGCGGCAGAGCCTTTGAAGCCCAAACTGAATACATAACTTCCATGATAAATTCGAATTCCTGCCTTGCTCTTGGATTTGAATATAGTAAAAGGCTCAAAAATTTGAGCAATAAATTGCCTTTTACTTATTAGGAACGGACAACTACTGCTCAATAGATTTTGTCCGTGAGTATAGCTCATTTTTAGCCTCCGCATTTTATAGTCTGCCGACTATTTTTTTACAATTAATTTTTTATTTGCATTCAGAATTTTTTCCAAAAAGCCCTTAAGGCACGCGATGGCATGCAGGGTTTACCAGACCCAAGCCAAAAGTGAAATTAAGAACTTGAAAATATTTGGAAAATAAAATTAAGCAGAAGTAGTTATAGTTATGTTAACAACATAAGATTTAAAATTTTTAATGTGCATACAAATGCGGGAATATAATTAATATTTAAACTTATTGATACTTATACTTCTGCAGGCTCAAAAATGCCCTTATGTGCTTGAACAGCTTGTGGGCGTCTGCCTGCACTGTTCCGTCGTACTTGAAGCTCCAGAAGTTGTAGATGTACTTGTCAATCAGCGTCCTTATAAACTGAAATACGACTTTGCCATGCCACCATGTCTGCGTCAGCCTGCCTTCAAGCACGCCGTCAATTGTAATTAAGGCATCGGCGCAATTGGTTTTGAGCCTTTTGCCGTTTTTTACCACTACAATTTCACGAACGTTGTTGAACAGGACCCTAAGAATTAGAATGCTATCGAATATGTCGCTGAGCTTCCTTTTTATTTCTATGAGCCATTCTATCTGCTTGCCGTCTTTTGTGACATGCTCAAGGTGCTTTTTTGGCTCTTTCACATAGTCATTGTGCTCTATCCACCTGTCAATTTCTGTGAAGAATTCTTCTATGTTTATCGGGCCATTATAGCTGACTTTTAAGTCGTATAATGCAAATTTTTTTTCGTTCATTTTACAGGATTTATGCTTGAAAGATTATATTATTATTGCAGCTGGGTAGGCCTTGAAATCACCGCGTAATGCTTGTAAAAGTTCAGGAGCTGCTTTATTGAATGCGTTAAGGTATTTGTGTCGTGCACAAGCTTCTGCTCGAAGTTTTCAGTGTAAACCTTGTAAATAAATTTGTCATACATTGTCCTGATAAACTGGAATACGGGCTTTGTGTCCCAGTAAGAGTCATAATCCGTCAATAAAAAGGCGTCTATGACTATCTCTATTTTGCCCTCTTCAACCTTTATTTTTTTCTTATCCTGCAATACATCAACCTTATGCAGGTCGCGCCCCAAAATCCTTATTTTCCACATATATTGAGCGTAGTCAGTTATCTTTTTCCACGGGGCGCCCTGCCACTCTATTTGGATGCCGTCTTCTGTATGATGCTCAAAATCCTTTTCCTGCTTGAAGTCAAATCCTTTTTCCTTTGAGAATGCGTCAATATGCCTGAACAGGTCTTTCATGTTAACAGGACCTGAGTACTCTATGGTTTCATGGTCCACGATTATCTTGAGGTTTCCCATTCAATGCACCCTTGAGAAATGCCTGTGCTCATAGCCCTCTGAAAGCGTATGCAGGCGCTCTTTTATCACAGTGTGAAGCTTCTGGACAACATTATAATAAAGCTCGTCCCAAAGCACACCCTCCCATGTCTTCCTTATGACATACTTATTGTAAAAATTCCTGAGCTGCGCCATGAATGCGCTTTTCTCCCACATCTTGTCGTAGTCTGTCTCTACCCTGCCTGAAACTCTTACCCACATCCTGCCCTTTGCCATTTTCTTTTTAATGCCTTCTTTTGTTATTACTTCGACTTCATGCTCGTCAAAAGTCTCAATGTCAACAGTTACAAACCACTTGTAGTATTCCTCAGTAACCCTTTCCGCCTCAAACAGATACTGTCTTTCCACTCCAAAAGGGCTGGGAGCCCTGTGCCTCTGCATCTTTTCATGAAGCTTGAATTTCTGTCTCCTGAGAAAGTCTGCTATTGTATTGTACACATCCTGCATATCCCATAAACCCTTGAATTGTAGGAAAAATGTAGGCGTGCCTGCCTCAACCGTAAATTCATCTGCTTTCATAATAAAATTCTTGGAATTTGTATATATAAAGGTTGTTATTACTAAACTTTTGCGTTTTTAACAAACACGTAATTATTCAATATTTCTGAAAATTCAACAATATCCTTCGACTTCTCTTTAACCCATTTCCATCCCTTTAAGGCTATCAGCCTCAAAAATCTACAACCTTCTCCGATTGTATTTAGGGTTCTCTTAAATGGGGATAGAATTGCTGGCCTCTTGCTTAGGAATATCTGAGTATAGGCGACAAGAACAGCGCATACGACTTTCTGTATTGCACCAAACTTGCGTACCTGATAGTCCTCTAGACCTAAGTTTTGCTTGGCATCTTTATGCCAGCATTCTATTGCCCATCTCTTGAGCAAGAGCATCATTAAATTCTCGTCGCTAACATTCATAAGGTTAGTTGTATAAATTTTTATCGTATCCTCATCTCCAGACTTATAAGAAATAAGAAGCTTTTCTTTGCCTACTCCTCTTGTCATTATTTCCTTTGTGTGCAAAAAATAGGCATTTCCATCCTTGAAATAAAAATTGAAGTCTTCGTCAGTTAGCGTGTTGAGGTATTCCCCTACGGTTATTCTTTTCTTGCCGTCAATACTTACTTTGTTTGTAGTCCTGATGCCCATTACATACTTCAGGCCTCTTGCTTTTACGTCTTGTATAAGGAAATCTGCATATAACCCCGCATCTGCCATAAACAGCCATATTTTGAGCTTGCCTATTGCATAGTCTAACTGCTCAAGGCAGATCTGCCTTGTAGTCTTGAATATGCGCTTTTTATCAGCATCAATCTCTCTTATGTAAATATCAGAACGTACAGGAAAAGAGTTACCCCGATTATCTGTATAAAAACTATTTACAAGGCAGTGCCCCAGTTCTTTTTTCTTTGTTATGCCACTATAATGATAATTTACTTTTTCCATATGCTTGCCAGTTTTATGCAATAGAGTAGGATCACAAATAAGAATCCCTTTTCCTAGAGGACACATGCTTATGACTTGTTCTATTCTAGCGTCGTTTATTGATTGCATATCCCAGTCAGATTTTGTTAAAAATCTGTTCAAACTACTCTGGTCATTATCTCCGAAGCAATCATTAATCTCTTGTATTGTTTTGTTGTCTGATGCAATCAATCCTGTTATTAGATTTCTGAAATGCTTGTACTGTTTTCTTTTAAAGTTCTTTTTGTACCAGCTGAGTAAGCTTCTAATCTGCGGCGGCACTTCCACTAGGGGTAATGACATATTTAACACCTCTTTTTTGTTTTTTACCCCCTAAAATCATACAATTGTTCATTGTAACCTATCATATAGAAAACAGGTTAATATAGCTTACGCTACTTTTTATGAGTAAAGTGCAAAAGTTTAGTATCAAAAACATTTAAAAATCACTAAGATTACTTAGTGTAAATGAAAATAATGATGGTTGAAGGCAGGTATGAGAAAGAAATAGACCTGTCTAATCTGGATGCCGGCATTTTGCCTGAGAAAATAGGCTATGTTACGACAGTGCAGTTTCTTGATTATGTTGAAGAAATAAAAAACTTTCTTGCCAAAAAAGGCAAGAAAATTTTTTTAGGTAAGGAAAGGCAGATTTACGACACGCAATTGCTGGGGTGCGAGCAGGGAGGGGCTGAAAAGATTGCAGAAGAGGTTGATGCTTTTCTTTACATTGGAACAGGAAAATTCCACCCTTTGGGAGTTGCCCTGAAGACAAACAAGGAAGTTTTCTGCTACGACCCCATCCATGCAATAATGTCAAAAATAGACATGAAGGAAGTTGAGAAGCAGCATAGGCAGAGAAAATCAGCTTATCTTAAGTTTCTTCATGCAAAGGAAATAGGGCTTCTTGTTTCGCTGAAGCCGGGGCAGAACAATTTTAAGAAAGCGATTGAATTAAAAGAGCAATTGAAAGACAAGAACTGCTATATTTTTGCTTTTGACACATTGGAATTCAACCAGATTGAGAATTTTCCTTTTGTTGAATGCTGGGTTAATACAGCATGCAACAGGATTCTTGATGATTATGGAAAATTCCCGAAGCCATTGATTGATTTGGCGGATTTGGAGGAGAAGAAGGTTTTGGCGGTAAAGGATTGATTTTTTTGTGGGTAAAAATTAGTGAAGTGCGTATAACGGATGTTTGCCAAAATTTTCTTACTGCCTTTCAGGTGCATCTCTCGTCGAGATTTCCAAAAATCCTTTTGATTGGTGCCTTCGTTTAGCAGTACAACGAGAACGACTGAAATTATGAATTTCATCTAACTTTTGCTAAACGGTTCGCTCACGCTCTCCCAAATTTTTACTTACTTTAAACGACGGGGGGAATTCAGTGCTTTGCACATATTGTATTTTACTTCATAAAATTTATTTATTTTGGAAAGTTGGAGTTGGTAATATTTCTCTAAAGTTCAATTTTATCTGTAGGAGAATTAGCAATACAAAAAGAGTCATACCCATCAAGATTAATTATGTATTCAATCGTCCCTACACCATGAGGTATTCCCTGAACAAATGAATCATTTATTATACGAGGAAATCCTTTTGTCACTTTATATAATTTCTCATCGACAACCCTAAACTTAAATTTTGAATATTCATCATTATGAACTGGGGAATATCCTGCAACAGCTAGATTATTCTCAAATTTTGATAGAGCATCAACATTATCTTTTAATTTTTCTTGACATAGCTTAATAAAGTCTGGCAAATTATTTTCTGCTCCTTGCTCTTCACGAAGACGTAAACTAAAAAGGAACAATGCTCCGTTTTTAGAAGGAGTCAATTGGTCTACACCATGAATTTTATGTACTCTGCTTTGCACATTTGTTGTCGCTTTTACTTCAACAGAATTGGCTTGCCACTCAAAATCATGTCGACTTGAAAATGGACCACGCCATCTATTGAGGGCATCAACTTTATCTGTTCTGGGGAATAACCAATAATATAAAAACCACATTTCAGCAAAAAGTCCTATTAACTCTTCATAGGTTAATATTTCTTTAGGCGACTGTCCCCAAAACCTACGCCATTTGCTTATAACATTAGTTAATACTTCTTTTGACTCACCACTATCAAGCTTTTCTGCAATTTCACTTGCAATAACATCAAAAATAAGATGCCCTGAATTATCTTGGCAGATAATATCAATATATTTTTTTGGTTCAGAACCTTGAATTACCAAATCCCTTGTAACTATAGACAGACCTCTACTTTGTGAATCACAATATTCTTCTTCATTTTCTCCCAAAGGAATAAGCAAGTGACGCTGTTTATTTGAATCAAAACCCGCATATAGTTTTCTTGACATTTCTGGAACTACTAGACGAGCAGTAATTTTCTCTCCCTTGGGCGATTCAGACTCTAACTTTTTCCAAATTTCATTATTAAAAATCATTCCACAGGCCTCCAAGCCAATGTTCCAGTTAAATAGGCTTCTACTGGTTGATATTGGTTCGATTTAGGAAATGAAATTGCAATACCAATTAAGTCCTTCGCAAGAGGATCATTGGAGTCATTGTATAGTGCGCATCTCACACCCGATTCCTTGATAGGTTTAGAATTCTTACTAATGGGATAAATCATAATAAGACCTTTAGTTGATGATCTGGCTTGTCTTGCAGCTTGCCTCTCTGCAATTCCTTTTTTCTTAAGTTCTTCTACTTTTTTCAATTCATCTTCAGATAATCCAAGCAATTCATCACTCGCGCTTGTAAGTGTACCTATAGATTCAATATTTCGAAATCTTGTACGTCGAATTTGCCTAATCCGTATACCTTCTAACCCCCAATCAACTTCACCCAAACTTTCATCTGTGGATTCAAGTCCGCAAACTGCAACGGTCCATTTAATTAATTCAGCACTAGAGTTTTGCTTGTTGATATAAGAAATTATCAAAGGCAAAGAGATGTTACGAACAGATTGGTCAATCATGTATTTCCCTAGAAAATTAATAATTTTACCTGCAACAACTTCAGTCCATATGGGCCCTTGTTTACCAATGTCTGGTGTTCCCAAATGAGATAAAAATTCTTTCACGGTAATAAGATTATGTTCGGCCTGATAGGCAAGATCCTCAAGCCTATTAAGTGGAAACACAAAGGTTTGTTGTATGTCTTCGCTATAACTTTGAGAGATTGTTGTTAAAGAAGCATATCTACGCTTAAGTCTGCTAGTAACTTGCATTGTTGGATGTGTTTTTATCCTCATACCAACTTCAAGCGGTGTAAGATTTTGATGTTCAAATAATTGAATATCTTCACGTAACCTATATTCAACTTGGGCTAAATCACTGAACCATTGTGCTAGTTCTGCGGTGGTGTAAATCCTTGTTAAATCTTCATACCCTGCTCGAAACCCAAACCAACGTCCCATTTGCATTAAAGTATCATATGTTGCAGATCTCCTAACAAAAACACTCACTAATAGCCCTTCTAGTGTCAGACCTCGTGAAAGTTTGTTTCCTCCAATAGCAATTGCTTTTAGATTTGGTTCTGTTTCATAGTCTAATACCTCTCCCGTCTCACTATTAATTGTTATTATTTTTACAGATTCAAAAAATATCCCTATGTTTGTTTCAAGGTCTGAAAATTTTACAATCATATCAGGATGCTGTTTTTCAATCACTGGTAAAAAATCATTTTCCCATAAATCCTGTAATTTTACAAAAATTCCTTTCTTCCTATTGTAGCGCCATTCATCTTTCAATTCTGAAAATTTTTTATCGATTTCTGCTTTTATCTGTAACTGAGGATCTATATGAAAATCAATGTGGATTAGCATAGTTGCCGGAAAGTCATTTAAGATTCGGAGTTTTCTGGCTGCTCCGGCTAAAATAAAACTTAAAATAGCTCTTTCCATTACTAATGGTAGCTTGTTTTCCTGTAATTGAACTAAATCTTCATCGGAAACATTTCTTACTACATCTATACCCTCTACAGATTCTTCAGAAATATTATCCATGCGACCAAATAATTCCTCTGCTCCAAAGTAGCCTAAAGGTTTTGGTAAGTCAAGTATGAAATTACGCGGGTATACGTCGTAGTTTACGCTAGGATCGTAGCTATCATGAGGAATTAAAATATTAGCAAAAGGGGTTGCGGTGTAAGCGATATAGATTTTACGATTAAACCTACTTAATAAATTACGAATTAATCCATTAATTACGGATGGGGGTTCATAATCCTCAGGAACTGGTTCGTCTTCAGATTGACGTGATCCTCTAGTATCAACACTTGCCAAGTCTGCTTCATCATCAATAATTATGGAAGGAATTGTTTGCCTCACTTCTATTGGTGCGTCATCTAACCACTTAAGCAGACGTCGAAGTACAGGACCATTCTTTTTAACTACGAGAATGACAGGCTGAGGACCTTGCAATGCTGCATTATTTGTAAAACCCGGTTGAAAATCACCGTTTAATTCGTCACGTGTGAACTCGTGCCACTGTAACCCTCTTGGAGGCAACGGAACTCCAGGCATGGAAGATCTGCCTACAAGTTCTCTTTTTAACCTACGTTGAGTCTGAAGACGAAGACTCTTATCCATTCCGGTAAGAACTATGAATAGTCTGTAACCTGAATCTGCAGCTTTAGCAATTAATGCTGTATAATTTGATGTTTTTCCGCTTTGTACAAATCCTAAAACTAGTCCCCTTTTATCAAATGGAGTTCCGCTGTTCGGCGGCGCAAATCTCCCCAATATTCTATCTGTTTCTCTGTCCAAGGATTGTACTGATGGAACAGAAAAACCCTTAGATGTAAGCAGGTACTGTCGTAATGCTGGCCAATAGTACCACTCTGATCTATCCTCCTTATTTAACCATTCTACATGTTCTTCATCATCAACAACCATCCTTGCAGGTTGCAGAGTTATAGTTTCTTCTTCTTTCAAAGTTTGTCTAATTCTATCACGTAAATCTGAAGGAATAGCTGGATTATTCACTGCATCATCTAAGAGTATATCAGTAGCAACTAAGTACCTAACCAGACCAAGTGCTTCTGTATAATTCATCTTACTTATCCCTACCAAATAATGATTTACGTAATCGTTGGAATAGTTGAGTGATTATAGGTTTTTCTGTTTCAGTGGCTATATCAATAGCTTTTTGCTCAATTTCATCAAATGAGAATTTAGGCGTTTCTAAACCATAAGGAGCACCAGAAAACCCTGAAGATGTTGATTTATTTGAAATATTTGTATCTGGTGGTGGTGGCGAATGTTTTGGTTGAGCCGATGAATTTGAAGATGATTTTTTCTTACCATCATAATGTTCTCTTGCCAATCTGACTGCCGGTCTAATTGCTTGTTCTACCTCATCTTTAATTGGGCAGGTAACTGAACACGCATTTTAGCAACGTTTATTTTAAATGCATTGTCCAGTATCGGAGAAAAATTTAGTTCTATGCGGGATAATTTGGTGTGTTCATCCCGTGTTCTTATTCCGCACCAACCACCGCTTTGTATCATTCTATCAGCTCGATAGATATAAAAACCTTGTTGCTGATTCCAATTAGCTGGACCAGAAGCACGCTTAAAAGCATCAGATGATGAGAACTCCTCTTTGGTAGGCAATATATACGGCTGCAATAATATTTTACCACTAACGCCTTCATGATTTAATTTAACTTTTATTGGTGATAATTCTTTGGTCTCGGGTTCAGTACGCGCAAATGGGTCCCAAGGTTTAAGTTTATTCCAATTAAGATAAATATCTAAATTCTGCTTTGCAGTTTCATTGACCAGAAACTTATGGAACACCATGCCTAAATAGTCCTCTAATTCTCTACACATCGAAATTAATTTTTTCCTTGCAGATTCTCCATATGGATGTTTAAAACCAAGAATTCTATCTAATCGCTCCCATAAAACTACGGTCCCTATGTGTTCATCCAAAGGGTCATGTAGTAACGCTAGTATCTCCTTTTTTTTGGGTGGTAGAATCTCCCACTTGTTTGTTTTTTCAATATGGGACAAATCCCAACAAAAAGCCGCAATATTTTTTGTTTCATTGCTAATTCTACTGGCAACAGAAAAAGATTGACATTGACTCATCGATGCTGTTTTTAATCCTAAACCAAATTTACCTAAATCATCTTCGTTGTATATTCTTTCCGACCCATATCGCATAGCCTCTTTTAATTCATCACTACTCATGCCCTTTCCATTATCAGCAATACGCACAAATGAACTGTCTCCATCAAACTCAACCAAAATATCAACACGTGAAGCACCAGCTTCAATGGAATTGTCAATAAGGTCAGCTATTGCTGTAGAAAAATCATATCCTATATCTCTAAGGGATTTAATTAATCTTCTTGCGTTAGGTATTACCTCTTGAGCATCTTCCATTTTTGTATCACTAACCATCATTCATTAATTGTTTTACACATAAAGCGATATTATACGAAAGTAATGGAGGCACTGCATTCCCAATCTGTCTGAATTTTTTACTTATAGGTCCTTCAAAAATAAAATCATCTGGAAATGATTGTATTCTTGCAGCTTCTCTTGGTGTATAGGTTCTTGCCTGTGTGGGATGTATAAACCTATTTCCATCCTTTTCCAGATGTGCAAAAACTGTTGTGCTAGGCTCTTTAGCTTTTTGCTTTCTGTATTTATCTTTAAAAGAAAGCATATCATACTTGATTAAGCTTCTTGCTTTTGTAGGCATCCTATCCATAAAATCTTTAGCTGTTTCTCCTTGATTCATCAATCCAAATAATTTAATATCAGAAAGCTGCTGACTTCTGGCAGTATGGTGATCAACATACTTATAACCATTAGGTCTTACAAAACCAAAGAAATTCTGACCTGCCTCACTGATTTTATTGATATGTTTTACAAATCTGTTTTTATTTAATTCAATATTATCCCTTCCAGATTTTATTTTTTTATTTTTTTCCATTATTTCTTCTTTCTGAGTTTTACTCAAATCTGTAAATGTAATTTTTGGTTTAACATTTGGCAAATCACCTATTGCTTCGTAAACTGAAACATACGGAAAAAGACCTTTCGAGACGTTATCTTCAGGATTATCGCAGTTAGGGTCAAAATGTGTCGGCTTAATCTCTGGAACTTTGGCTTTTTTCCAGGATTTTTTAATTCCGATTAATATTACCCTTTCTCTTTTTTGTGGTACTCCAAAATTGGCAGAATTAAGAATTTTCCATTTAACGCCTTTCTCATTCTCAAAAGTATAACCTAATTTTTCAAAATCTGAGACAAGTTTATCTATAATCTTATTATTATCAGAATCTTTTTTTGAAAGGATACCTTTCACATTCTCAATAACTATAATATTGGGTTTTATGTCTCCAACTATATCTCTAAAGTGTTCATAAAGATTATCCCTATTATCCTTTTTGAATTTCTCAATTTTTTTCCCAAATCCTGACCTTGGACCAATTAAAGAAAATGATTGACAAGGGATTCCCCCAACAACAATAGAGACATTTCCCTTACATTCATCAATTATTTTCTTCGCAATATTATACTTAGTAATATCTCCTTCAATTATTTTCTCATAACCATATCTTTCTCTGAGAGTCTTACAGGCAAATTTATCAATTTCAACTGCCCTATGTAACTCAAAAACAGGATTTTCATGACTATCTTTAACCATTTCAAAACCAAGAGATAATCCCCCCACTCCTGCAAACAAATCAAGTATTTTTATAGCCATTAATCCTCCTTAATTTTTAAATTCAGTTATTATTCGTTTATAAACTAAATTAGAGCCTTTCTTTAATAAATGTTCCCAAAATCGTAATACTGTCCAGCCCTCTTTTTTCAATATTTTATTGACATCATTATCCCTTTGAACATTACCATTAATTTTCCTTTTCCAGAATATCTTATTCTTATCTGGGCTAATAAAACATTTTGGACACTTATGCCAAAAACAACCATCAATAAAAATTGCCAGTTTATACTTTGTAAATACAATATCTGGTTTTCCTGTTAGTTTGTAGTTGAGTCTATATCCCCTTATCCCATTTGAAGAAAGCAATTTTCTGATAACTAATTCAGGTTTAGTGTTTTTACCTTTTATCCTGGACATGTTATAACTTCTCTTTTGTTGCGTATGAACATCTACCATAAATAGATTGGGACCCCTAGGTAATATAAAGTTTTCTCACCCTAATACTTTGACTATTACGAACTGATGGAATTCCCCCCACGAACGACTAAACTATACTCTGCCTTCGGCAGAAATTGATGTTAAAGTAAGTAAAAACTACGGCACCAATCGGATTTTCGGCAGTAAGAAAACTTCTCCGTTCGCTTCGCTCACTCCGACCACGCTGCGCTCTCACTCCGCTTCGCTCCGTTCGGGTCGGCAAACAAGAATTAGGCGGTTCGCTGCGTTGCACTTGCTCACCCAAATTTTTGCCAGCTCTGAGAATTTCTTCAGCTCTATCGGATTTTTGTGGGTTGCCTCAAAAATCCTCACGAGGTCGAAATTCTCGAGGGCAAAAACTTCGCCTAATTCTATAAGTTAAGTTCAATAATTTTTAGTGGCTACGAACGACTGATAGGGGGACATTTCTAACGACGAACGAGGGGGTGGGACGAACGAGCGCTCTAAAATTGAGGAATGAACTTTCAAATAGAAAAATTTATAGCTTATTTGACAAATATACTAATTTATGCCACTTAAAGGAATTATTTTTGAAAAAATTAAGAATTTTATTAAAGACAATTCTAACTTGGAAAATAAATCTGAATCCTAACAATTTCAAATCTTTTCATTGTTTCATCTTCTAAAAGGTTATGAATTAGATATGGAAGATATTTTTTTAGGAATTGTAGAAGGAGGGGATGATTATGGTATAGATGCAATTTACTCTTTAATTGATGGTCACATAATAAATTCACCTGAAGATATAATTCAATTTCTAAATAATCAATCTCAAATACTAATAAAGATTATTCAAACAAAAAAAGAGACAGGATTTGGTGAAGAAGCTCTACTTAAATTAAAAGATGGCCTTGAAAATATATTTGATATAAACAAAGCCTTATGTGGTAATACCAAGTTTAATGAACGGTCCAATATAGTAAGAGAATTATGGAAAAAGTGGCATGAATCAGGAAATAAAAACCCTTTTGACGTTGTTATAGAATATGTTTCTTTGGGCAAAAAGGAAGACATTAATCATAAAGTCGTAGATAAAAAGAATAAGGTGCTAGAATTCTTAGCCTATATTGGTTTAAAGACCTCTATTTTGAATTTTATTGACCAAAAAGACATTTTTGACATAAGTTCCATTCAAAAGTATCATAAAATACTTAATACACTCAATTCTATAGAATACGATTTTGAGCATAACACTTCTGTTAGGGGTTATATTGCAATTGTTGATGGCAGAGAGTTTTATAAATTTATAACTGATGACAATGACAAAATAGAGGATAAAATTTTTGAATCCAATGTAAGAGACTACCAAGAAGATAAGAAAGATGTTATCATCAATATTAAAAACACCCTTAACTCAACTAGAAAAAGCAATTTTTGGTGTATGAATAATGGCATTACAATTTTATCTTCTAAAATAGAACCAAAAAGACATACTTTTCGTTTAGAAGATTACCAAGTGATTAATGGATGTCAAACTTCGTACAGTATATGGGAAGTTCTCAAAGATAATAAGGAACTCAAGGATTTTGAGATTGTTGTTAAATTGGTTGAAACTGATGATGAGGATACTGCACTTGAAATTATTCAAGCAACCAATTCGCAAATTCCAATAGATCCCACATCCATTAAATCTCAGGAAAGGGTGCATAAAACTATTGAGGAGTTTCTTAAAAGTGGAAAAGATATAGTATATTATGAACGTAGAAAAAATTTCTATAAACGAAGAAATTATCCAATTAACAAAATAATTGATCCAAAAAGATTATTTCAAGTCATGAGGGGAACTTACTTTAAAAAGCCGAGTTCTTCTAGAAGAAACCCTACAGAATTCTTTAACAAAGAACACGAGGCTGTTTTCAATTTAAACTATGATTTATTATATTTTAAATTTGCCTGCAACTTATTTTTAAAAGTAGTTCAATTGATTAAGAATTATAAGAAAGATTATGAATTAGATGATTTTGAACTTGTTGTAGCAAATAATGGCGCATTGCACATAACAAGGATATTACTTCCATTGATATTGGGTAATGATTTACAAGTTAAACTAAATAATAAGAGTCACAAGTTGATAAAAGATTACGAAAAATACATAAAGATGGTTAATGAGCTAAATGTAGAAGAAAAAGGGCTTTTTATGGATGCGACAGATATTTTAGAGAGAAGCATAACTCAATTTAGCGAAAAAGAAGGCAAATTTCCAATACCTAACGTAGTTAAAAATCAAGACCTAGACGAAAAATACCTTAATAAAGAAATTGAGAATCATCTAAAAAAGAAATAAAATTTTTTACTCATTCATCATGTTCTGGATATACTAATTGTATCTTTTGATAGAACGACGGAACTCCGCCTATAAACAAAACTGTAT
>Ga0209211_10006351_pt1 | contig 17151 bp, 24 predicted proteins | sample RifGroA2_FD_183992 | JGI IMG/M metagenome (GOLD analysis project Ga0209211, IMG submission 183992) | Groundwater microbial communities from Rifle, Colorado, USA - Groundwater A2 (SPAdes) (version 2) | ecosystem: Environmental > Aquatic > Deep subsurface > Groundwater | place: Rifle, Colorado... | reverse complement strand
TAGAATCGGAATTATCGAATCCAGGAAATCAATTATTGTATCAACAATACTGCCGATGGTCACCGCGTGCGCTATCGGTATCAAATCAAAATTCATATTTTAAAAGTTTTTTGCGAAATTTATTAAAACCCATAAAATCCCATTAACCGAAAACATTATAACAAGTCCGACGATTCCCCATAGCATATGGCGCTTGCCCTTATCCCTTTCTTCTTCATTGTCGCGGTTTATCAAAAACTCAACAACGCCCCAGAGGAAAAGAATAGTGGCAAGCGCGAATAGCAACAATACGATTGGTTGCAGGACATTCGTCGAGACGATGGCTATAACTTCGTCTATAGTCTTGGCGTATGCAACCATTGCGGCCAGAACTTATATACCTGGAATTCCCCCAGGAGATATCGGAATGCCAGTACCTCCCGTTCCCGTGAATCCCACGAGGACGTTTACAATTCCCCAAGCGGCAACCATAACGAATAGCCCGACCAAGCCGTAGATCATCAAAGATCTGGCGTTGGCTCGTTTTTCCTCGTCCGCTCCTGCCGTGAGGAACATTATAACTCCCCACAAGAATACGATAGTGCCGATTATTAGGAGAATCGGAATTACGTTATTCACGAGAGTTTGAATACGGGTTACTATCGTATCAAGCTGCGCGGCTAATACCAGAGACGGAGCCACGATAATTGCTATATAAGGCAGAACTTTTTTAATTTGCGTCATATTATTGCTTATTTATCCGAACGACCTTTATAAATAATAAATTTACACCTTTCTATTATAGTACAACGTTTTGAATAATTTATCCACATAGTCACTCAAAAAACTGTCTACCGATTATATAAGGCGTCGAGTAGTTCTCTTGCATCTCTCGTTGCTTGCTCCTCAGTTTTAACTCTTGTATATACGGATTTTACCATACCCGCGAAAATTTCAGAAGTTCTTGCATAATTTATATCAAGCCAGCTCCTAAATTTTATCGCTTGCTTGAATATTGTTTGCAGAGGGGCATTTGTGGCGCCTTCTTTAAGCAAGTCTCTTCTGGCCGGAGCCATAAACGCACCCTCGGATATTTTTTGCGCTTGCTCCTTTGACGCAATAACTTGAATCGCTCGTAATGCGCCATCATAATTTTTTGTTTGGTTCACTATTCCTACGGAGTAAAATTTTCCGTAAGTTAATGAGAGCCTTCCGTTTAATATCTGCGGAACTTGCGATATATCGAAATTGAGATGAGGATTCCTCTCTTTTATGGACGGGTATTGGGACCCAAAACCGAAATACATAGCAAGAGATTCTTTTAAGAAAGCATCTTCGGATTCCGGCATCGATTTTGCCCAAGAATAGGAAAACTTTTGCGGGTCAGAAAATTCCGCAAAAAATCTTAAAGCATCTTTCATTCCATCAAAGTTTACCCGGAGTGTTTTGGGATCAACTATAGGCGAGCCAGTTTGCAGAACTAAAAGAGAAATAATTTCTTTAAAATGGTTAACATTCGTCTCGATTCCTAAGGCTGAACCCGCGCGCGAAATGTTCCCCGCGCTGCCGAATTCAGTAAGAGTTTGAGATGTTGTGAGGAATTCATTCCAAGTTTTTGGCGAATCGGCGATTGATTTATTTCTGAATATGTCCTTATTCCAGTAAAGAACTAAAGGGTCAATTAATATTGGGAATCCCGCGACTCCAGCTTCGGTTAATAGCAATTCCGTGCCGTCGGCAAATGTATCTCGGAAAAGGCGTTCCCCTATGGTTTCAAATGGAATTATCTGCAACTTGTTTTTTTCGGGGAGTATCATCTCCGACGGGAAAATTACAAGATCTGGGCCTTTTTGGCGCGCGAGGGCGTCGACAAATTCATTTTCAAATGTCGCTGGATTTTTTTCCTGATATGAAATTTCTATGTTATATTTGGAACTTTTTAGATCTATCAAGGCAGACTGCAAGGCATGCTCGCTTATAGTCCCCCACATTGCGAGCGATATTTTGTTTTTCGAGCTGGAGCCGCTAAATCCCGGAATCACGCCTGCGAAAACCAGAATCGCGAAAATCCCCGCCGCTATGGCCAATGCAATTATTATTATTTGTAACTTGCCTATTTTCATTTATTTCTTTTAAAAATTACTCCGTAATGATTTTCTCCAGCGTTAAATTCTTTTTCAAATATGAAGCCTTTTTTGAGAAAAAAGTTTTCCGCTTCCTGTCTGTTTACACGATGTGAAAGAGGCGGTCCGAATATTTTTTTTTCCTCATCCCATTCCACTACAATGACTCTTCCAGACGGCTTCAGTATCCTAAACGCCTCTTCGGCGATATTCTTCTTATTTTCAACTTGAAAAAGAATATTTGAAATTATAATTATATCTATCGATCCATCTTTAAGGTGCGACCCGTCGTTTGCTTCCAGATCAGTTAAGAGGGTTTCTATATTTAACAACCGTAACTCCCTAGATTTGGATCGAATGAGTTCGAGAGCCTCTTTTCTTATATCCAGGGCATATACCTTTCCCGTAGCTCCAACCTTTTTCGCAAAAGGAATCGTATAAAAACCTGCCCCCGCGCCGAAATCGGCAACTTTCATTCCCGGTAGAATGTCCAAAACTTTAACGATTTCTTCTGGTTTTACAAACATTTATTTCTATTTATAGGCAAGTTATTGATGCGAGTTTGTCTTTTGAGTCAAGTCTCATTATGCGAACCCCTTGAGTAGCTCTGCCGAGTTCTGATATCTCTTTGAGAGATGTCCTTATCACCTGTCCTTTTTTGGAAATTGCGATGATCTCTTCGAGATCGGGGGAGAGTACTTTCGCAGAGACTAGATTCCCAGTTTTAGGCGTCACTTTTGACGTCTTTATTCCAGAACCGCCTCGTTTTTGAAGACGGTATTCGCTTATTTTGGTTTTCTTGCCGAATCCGTTTTCGGAGACGACGAGTGTGAGAGCGTCTTTTTCTTTCGCGGATATGATATCCGCGCCGACGAGCTCATCTCCTTTTTTAAGGCGCATCGCACGGACTCCTTGAGCGGACCGCCCCATTTGCCGGGCGTCAGTTTCCTTGAAGCGGATAGCCTGCCCCTTTTTAGTTGTCAAAATTATGTGGTCTCCTTTTTGGGCGAGGCGGACCCAGAACAAAAGATCGTCCTTCTGAAGTTTTATCGCTATTATTCCGGATCTTCGGACATCCTCGAAGTGTTTTGAATCCACTTTCTTTATTATACCTCCTCTCGTAATCATGACTAAGGATAAGACTTCGCCCTTCTTTGTTTTAGTGACTGGGAGAATTGAAGTTATTTTCTCGTCTTGAGTTATTGGCAGGAAATTTTGGACGGCTTTTCCTTTGGAAACGCGTTTTCCTTCAGGGATTTCATACATTTTAGTCTGGAAAACTTTTCCTTTTGAAGTGAAGAAAAGGAGGTCGTCGTGCGTATTTCCGGAGAAAAAGTTTGTGACTATGTCTTCTTCTTTCGTTTCGTGCCCAATGATTCCTTTGCCGCCCCGTTTTTGGGAACGATACTCTTCCGGATTTACGCGTTTTATGTAACCGTCTTGCGTCAGAACCACTATCGTTTCCTTTTCAGGGATTAAATCTTCCATCGAAAATGATTTTACTTCAGACGCTATTATTTTGCTTTTTCTGGAGTCCGCGTATTTTTTCTTCAATTCCAAAAGTTCATTTTTTACTGTTTCGGCTATTTTGTCCGGATCTTTTAAAAGGGACTTCAGATCGCGGATCAGTTTTTGTTTTTCTTTTAGTTCGTTATCGATTTTTTGGCGTTCGAGGCCGGCCAAAGTCTGAAGGCGCATTTCCAAAATTGCGTCAGCTTGTTTTACCGAAAGATCAAATTTTTTCACCAAATTTTTATGCGCGTCTTCTTTGGATTCCGACGCCCTTATAGTCTTGATTACGGCGTCAATATGGTCGAGCGCTTTTTTGAGCCCTTCGAGTATATGGGCGCGTTCCTCGGCTTTTTTCAGATCGAATTTCGCCCGTCTTTCTACGATGATCTTTCTCCAGGAGACGAAATTTTCAAGAATGCTTTTTAGCGAAAGTACCTGCGGCTGGATGCCGTCCACGAGAGCTATCATATTGAAATGAAACGCGCGTTCGAGATCCGTAAATTTATAAAGTCCGTTAAGAATTTTTTCCGGAACGGCGTCGTGTTTTAGATCAATCGCGATCGTCAGCCCTTCTTTGTCCGATTCGTCCCGTATGTCGCGGATTCCATCAATTCTTTTTTCGCGGACTAAATCCGCCATTTTTATAATAAGTTCCGATTTGTTTACTTGATATGGGATAGACGAGATTATTATCTGGAAATTTCCTTTCGATTTCTCGACTATTTCTGCCTCGCCACGCGTCAGGATCGATCCGCGGCCAGTCGAGTATGCCTGCAATAAATCTTTCTTTGAGAAAATAAGCCCGCCAGTCGGAAAATCCGGGCCTTTTATGAATTCCATCAGGTCTTCGGTGGTCGCCCTCGGGTGCCCGATAAGATGCGATGCCGCATCGATTGCTTCACCCAAATTGTGCGGAGGGATATTCGTTGCCATGCCGACGGCGATTCCCAGCGTCCCGTTCAGAAGGAGATTAGGCAGAGCCGCGGGAAGGACGACGGGTTCTTTGCGCGTCCCGTCGTAATTGTCGCGGAATTCCACCGTTTCTTTTTCAATGTCGCCCAAGAGTTCTTCGGCAATCTGGGTCATTCTAATTTCTGTGTACCTTGGAGCTGCTGCGTTATCCCCGTCAATTGATCCGAAATTTCCCTGCCCGTCTACGAGCGTGTAGCGCATGGAGAAATCCTGGGCCATGCGGACAATCGAGTCGTATACAGCCATATCCCCGTGCGGGTGATATTTGCCGAGAGTATCTCCGACAACAGCGGCAGATTTTCTATATTTGGCATTATGCCGGAGCCCCATCTCATTCATCGTATGGAGTATTCTTCTATGAACCGGTTTTAATCCGTCTCGGACATCAGGCAAGGCGCGAGAGACAATGACCGACATCGCGTAATCTAAATAAGATTCCCTCATCTCTGGAATAATGTCGCGCTTTTGAATGTTTTTATTTTCTTCCGCCATTCTAATTTGTCAACTGATTGAAACCATTTTTAAGCACTTCAAGCGGGGAGGGACCGCTCGACGAATCTTTATTTTCGCTTCCCCCGAGCTTTAGGATGCCTATCCATAATATTATTACAACAGCCATGGAGATTGCCATCCATATGAATAAAAGTTTTCTTCTCGCCTCGCGAGGCCTCTCTCTTATCTCCTCAAGTTTTTCAAAAATTCCCATATCACAAGCTGATTGCCGGCTCGAGCACGATTATTTTTGTCCCTTCTTCGGGGAGCTCCTTCTTCTTTATTGTAAATTTTTCTTCGCTCTTGATTCCTTTTTCCCCCATCTCTTTTAGGAAGTCATCTACCTTTTCTCCTTTTATAGAGGTTTTCGGAATTGAGTAATGCATGGGAATAACTATTTTTGGCTCAAGCAGATTCACAACTTTGACCGCGCTTTCGGAATCTAAAACATCTTCTCCTCCGGTTGGAATGAATAAAATATCCACTTCGCCAATGGATTCTATTGTTTCGGAATCAAGTTCTGACGTTCCAAGATCTCCAAGATGGCAGAGGCGCATGTTTTCCATTTCCACCGCATAAATTGTATTTAACCCCATTTTCTCGCCTTTGCTTTTGTCATGGAACGATGATCTTCCCGTTATCATGAGCCCCTTTGCTTCATATTCCCCAGGACCCGATATCAAAAATGGCTCGCCGGAAAGCTCTTTTAATCCGGAATGGCGCGGGTGGTCGTGGCTGGAAAGGACGACGTCCGCGGCGAATCTCGGGGGTTTTAAATCCGAATCTTTGGAAGGCGGGTCGAATGCTATCGCCAATTTTCCCGACTCAACCTTAAAACACGAAAGCCCGTAATAAGTAATAACCATTGGAATATTATAGCGTATTTCTTCTCAAAAATCGAGCCCTTTTCAAAATAAATGGGAACGGCTAAAATGTATCCACGATGGACAAAAAAGCTTTAATTTCTCAAATCGAACTATTGCGGGGCTCGCGCGTCATCGCTTATTTGACGAGCGACCGCCAGGGGCCGTTCAACGCCAGGATTGCGATGGACGTTATTCCTTTTATAAATAAGCAGCTTCAAGCAATAGGGAAAACCAAAAATATAGACCTTTTTATATATAGTACCGGGGGAGACACTATGGTTCCTTGGCGATTGGTTTCGATGATCAGGGATTATTGCGAGAAGTTTTCCGTCCTCGTCCCGTATAAAGCGCACAGTTCCGCAACTATGATCGCGCTTGGAGCGGATGAGATTGTCATGAGCAATCTTTCCGAGCTCTCTCCAATCGACCCTTCAACGGCGAATGTTTTTAATCCGACCGATCCGGCTAACCCCCAAAATAAAGTCCCAATCTCGGTTGAAGACGTCATGGCGTATTTCGAGCTTGCCAAGAACAAATTTGGAATAAAAAATGACGAAGACCTTTCTAAAATATTTATGAAATTTGTGGAATCTAACCCGCAAATCCATCCGCTGGCGCTTGGAAACGTGAACCGGATTCATAATCTGATTCGCATCCTCGCTAAGCGGCTTTTAAAAAGCCATAAATCCGCGATGCGCGAGGAGGAAATCGAAAAGGTAGTAGATTATTTCACTGAGAAACTTTATTCGCACCAATATTTCGTCGGGCGAAAAGAGGCTAAAGAAGATTTGGGGCTAAAAAATGTTGTCCCCGCGGACGACAACCTCTCTAAAATCATGACCGATCTATACGAGGAATATAATAAGGAGCTCGAATTCGGGAGAATTTGGAATCCGGAAGCGGAACTCGGCCCGAATGCTATGCAAAACCGCCGAGATTATAAAATCGCTTACATCGAAAGCTCCAGCCTCTCGAATTCTTACGACATCTCCGCAGAATTCCGAAAACAGCAGGTAAATCTGACCCAACAAACCCCGCAAGGCCCTGTCCAAGTCCCAAGCGAACAAGTCGCTTGGAGAATTATCAGCCAAGGGTGGAAGTAAATGTTATATAAATATGAATGATTTAAAACTAGATTTCGCAATAATTTGCGATAATGCATTTCTTGACGCAAATGGGAAACTTAATATAAATGGTGTATTTGATACTATTAAATCCACTGGTTTTCCGGCGGCTCATAAGAATATGTCCATTGTAATTAAAATGAAAATGCCCGAAGGTCTTTACAATGAAATAGTAAAAATAAAAAGAAATGGATCCGATATTGTAAGTACCCCCGAGACCAAAATCAAAAAAGACAAGTCTGGGACACATCAATTTATTCACCATTTTATAAATACGATATTTCCAGAAGCGGGCGATTATGCTGTGGAAATCCATATAAATGGGAACTTGATTGAAACGTCAAAATTAATCCTTGAAAAGATTTTATAATGGATGAAAAAATAAACAAAACAGAAACAATAGAAAGCGGAGAGGCGTTAGCTTCAGGGCAAATCGCACATGCATCAAAAGCCGAGGTAAAGAGTTTAGCCGAGAAACAAAATCTCCTGCTGTGGATTATGGGCGGCATTGTAGTAGTTGTTGTAATAACATTTTGGATGGAAACAAATAATATGCACATAAATTATGTACAAGACAAATCTATTTTATTGCAAAATAATCAATTAAATAAAGACTATTTCGATAAAGTCTTATTTTTGAACAATGAAGTTAAGGATCTTAAAACGCAAATTGAGGTACTCAGAGCAAGAAATCCTTATCTAAAATAGTTTATGTTTTTCAAGTTGGCCGTTAGATTGACGGCGAGGTAGCGCAGGAGTATACTTTCCCCTATGTCCAATCTATATGCAAATACGGCTGTTTTGGTGCCTGAAAAGAAGAAAAGCCAGGTGATGGACGAGCTCTGGAAGAAGATTTCAATTTCTTTGCCGAGGGCGGATGATATCATTGAGGCGAAATTTCTTGAGAAATCGGGAGCAAGGGCGTTTTTTGAACTTGGTCCGATGGGTTGCGGGAAGGTTTACGGACGAGAATATATACTCGCTAAAGATATAATAAAAAATTTAAAAAAGGGAGATGCCGTAATGGCGAAAGTTTTGGATCTAGAGAACGAAGACGGATACGTTGAATTATCCTTGCGCGACGCCGGGAAGGATATAGTGTGGCGAGAAGCCGACGAATTGATGAAAAAAAAGGAGGTTTTGGAACTCGAAGTTTTAGAAGCAAACAAGGGCGGATTGGTGTTGGAGTGGAAAAAGATAAAAGGGTTCTTGCCGGCTTCCCAGTTGAAGACTTCGCACTACCCGAGAGTTGAAGGCGGGGATAAAGAAAGAATTTTTATGGAACTTAAAAAATTGGACGGGCAGAAATTGGGCGTGACTATAATCGCGATCGATCCGAAAGAGGATAAAATAATTTTCTCGGAAAAAGGCGCGGACGCCACGGATTTAGCCTTGCTAACGTCAAAATATCAAATAGGGCAGGTGATTGAGGGGGAAATTACTGGGGTGGTAGATTTCGGGGTTTTTATAAAATTGGAGGAAGGTCTTGAAGGGCTTTCGCATTTATCGGAACTCGACTGGTCCCTAGTCCAAAATCCGCACGAACTTTTTAAAATCGGAGAGCGCGTCTCGGCGAAGATAATTGGGATAGAGGGCGGAAGAGTTTCTTTGTCGTTAAAAGCCCTAAAGCCCGATCCATGGACGAGTATTACGGAGAAATACAACAAAGGAGATATCGTTCAGGGAAAAGTTTTGAGATTCAATAAATACGGCTCGCTTATCGAAGTTGAAAACGGCGTCTCGGGCCTCTGCCATATCTCGGAATTTAGCACTGGAGATAAAATGCGCGAAAAACTTGAGATCGGACGTACCTACCCATTTCAAATAACGCTTTTCGAACCCAAAGAACGCCGGATGACTTTGTCCTATCTCGGCGAAGACGCAAAAGCCCCAGAAGCGCCAAAGGCGGAAATTTGACAGTAGTCCCAACACCATATAAACTGGAGATAGTTAGAAATTCTAACTTTCCAACTTATGTCTTTAGTCAAAATCAAAGGAAAATATCAGGTAACGCTTCCCGCCAGACTTCGCGCCGAGGCTGGCTTGGAAATAGGTGATTTTCTCGAAGTTAAGAACGAGGGAAAGAAGATTACCCTTACGCCCCAAAGCCTCGTTGATCGCGATATTGAAATCTCACTCCGGCAATATCGCGAAGGAAAAGTTTCTCCAGCTTTTTCTTCTGCGCGCGATCTCATTCGTCATCTCCACCGCGAGGCAAGGAAATTGAAAAAGTCAAAGTGAAAGCTCGCACAACGCATCAATTCGACGGAGTTTATGCTAAAGCCCCAGTAGCTATCCAGAAGGCATTTGATCGAAAATTAGAATTGCTCCTGCAAAATCTTCTCCATCCTTCCTTGCGGGCCAAAAAATATGATGAGGCCCAAAATTTATGGCAGGCGCGCGTCACAGGAGGGTGGCGCTTTTATTTTACTATCGAAGGCGATACATATATTCTGCACTCCATACGCTCGCATCCAAAATAACGCCCGCCTTGACTCGCCGTCAAAGGCGAGGCAGGCCAAAGCCCCGGAACTCTCCGAAAACCCCAGAAAACTAAAGACTTAATAGATTATTCCAAAAAGCCCTAGAAATAGGGCTTTTTAAGTGCTTGTATTTCTAGGATAGATATGTTATAATATGGAAAATTTACAGGAGGTTTGAAATGGATAAAAAGTATCAGGGCTACTTGGACAACTTCAACAAAACGTTCCTTGTTTTTTGGATGAAGCCAGAAACCCCCGGTGGGAAAAAGGTTTCTCTTTGCACGATGACCAGAGCATCAAGTTTTCTTCGCTTGGGCGATAAAACTTTGATCTCGGTTGAAGAAAGGGATGGCAATAAAGAAAAAACGGTAGAGATTCCGTCCAACGTAATCCTAGTTGACGGATTCAGGGCCGACATCACGGGGAAGGCACTCAGCGAAGTTCTCGAGGACGACGTGGTATACAACTTTTACAACGGCGTCCTAAGGCGCGCCTAGTAAGTATCTTCAAGCGCCCATGCTCTTTTTCTGCTTAATGCCCCCGTGGATCTTCGGATTCATGGGGCGTTTCTTTTTAAGGCGTTTTCTATTCCGTCAATTCGTCCAAAGTTTGGCCGAGGATTTCGAAATACAAATTCCATCCAATTTTATTGAGAACGCCGGTTTGTTCGCGGCCGAGGATGTTACCCGCGCCGCGGAGCTCGAGGTCGCGCTTGGCGATCTCCATTCCTGCGCCTAATTCCTGAAAAGACAATAATGCTTCGAGACGGTCTTCGGCTTTCGGTGTGAGTTTTTGCGACGGATACAAAAAGTAAGCGAACGCTTGAATATTAGTCCGGCCGACGCGTCCTCTAAGCTGGTGCGATTGCGAGAGGCCGAGTTTTGTAGAATCCTCAACGATCAGAGTATTTACGGACGAGATATCGAGTCCGTTTTCGATAATGGTCGTCGAGACCAAAATTTTAATTTTCCCTTCTCTAAATTTACGCATCGTTCGGACCAGATGTTTTTCGCCGACTTTCCCGTGCAATATTTCTTTTCTTATCACAGGAAATTGCTTATCGAGTTTTTTCATAATAAAAGACATTTTCATGATTCGGGGCGAGAGGAAATAAACTTGCCCGCCTCGCTTTGATTCCTCTCTTATAGCTTCTCTGATTATTTTATCCGTTCTCGGCATAACGAAAGTCTTGATGGGGATTCGGCCTTCCGGGGGATCGGTTATTTGCGAGAGAGGGCGGATTTTAGAGAGGGAGAAAGCTAGAGTTCTCGGAATCGGAGTCGCGGATAGATATAAAATATCAACATCGGGGTATTTTTTCTTCAGCGTTTCTTTGTGCTTAACGCCGAATCTTTGTTCCTCGTCTATGATAAGGAGCCCGAGATTTTTGAAGTTCAAGTCTTTGGATAAAATACGGTGCGTGCCGACGACTATATCGATTTTACCGTCTTTAATTTTTCTTAAAATTTCCTTAGTTTTCTCGCGTGATTCAAGTCTGGTTAATCTTTCTATTTCTATCCCCTCACGAGCCAATCTTTTCCTAAAAGTTTCTGAATGCTGGTCGGCGAGCACTGTCGTCGGCGAGAGAATTACCACCTGCTTCCCGTTTAATACAGCTCGCAGAGCCGCCCGGAGCGCGATCTCGGTTTTTCCGAACCCGACGTCTCCCACGACCAATCTTTCCATCGGCTCAGCTTTAGCCATATCAAGAAAAATATCTTCGATGGCGGTTTTTTGAGATGGCGTTTCCTCGAATTCGAAATTATCCCAAACGCTTTTCTCAAAGTGCGACGGTTCGTAGGGCGGGCGCTTTATTTCGGACCTGGTTTTATACAATACCAAAAGTTCCTGGGCGAATTTAATAATGTTTTCTTTCGCTTTTCTTTTTGTTTCAAACCATAAGGGCGTTCCAAGCCTGCTTATTTTCGGATTTTTAAGCCCGAGATACGGGGAAATTTTTTTCGCCATCGCTTCAGGAACCAAAAGTCGATCCGGGTCGCCGCCTTTTCTCGCCGGGGCGTATTCGAGAATTAAAAATTTTTTTTCGTTTTTCCCGCGATAGATTCCGATGCCATGATCTTCGTGAACGACATAATCCCCGGGTTCCAGTTTGGACACTCGGTGTCCAATGGACACCGAGTGTCTTTGGTGCAGGATTATTTTCGCCTCGCGGATTAATTCTATTATGTTTCCGGAAAATTCGATCGTTATCGGCGCCTCGCTATTTATAGGATAGATCGTGATAAATCCGCCTTGCTGGAAAAACTCGCCTTTGTGCAGGTCGCCCATATGCCGCGCGTATCCCATATCCGAGAGTTCGCGAACAAACTCCGAAGGCTTTTTTACTTGCTCGATTTCTATAAAAATAGTATTTCTTCTCCAGAAATTATTATGAATGCGCAGTTTTTTATAATTTTCGAGGTCGCGGTCCAACGCCAAATCGCCCCGTTCCAAAAAAGAGGGGGTAGGCGCGGCTATCATTATTTCTTTATACGTTTTAGGCGGGTCCATCCGTGCTGTGCATATCGGTCTTTACATATACCAGAGCATTGCTCGATTATTAATAACTATATAAGCAAGCGATGTAATTAAAGCCATGAGTATAACAATTTGTAAAATTTTATACTTTGAAGTTTGACTTGAATCACTTCGGAATATCTTTTTAAAAAGCCAGATCCCAATAAGAATTGCCAATATAAATCCAATAATTGGTAGAAATCCTAGAGCGAAAGCTAATGGTCCGCTTATTAATGGCATAAATTTTGATTAGTTAATAATAAATTTACTTATTTTAAGTTATTCAACACTTTTAGAAACTGATTTGATGTTATAATTTTTATTCCTCGGAATTCTTTCAAGTTTAAGATATCTTTGTCACCCGTCACAATGTAATCCGCGTTGCCGCTGACCGCGCATTCGATAATTTTATTGTCATTTGGGTCTTGCGGAACTGCTTCTAATTTGATATTAGGCTCGACGATATGCGAATTCAAAACAATGATTTCCAGAAAGGACAAAATATCTTCAACTGGAAATTTAAATTTATTTAATAATCTTTCTTCGATTTCTTTCAAAATTTCTCTGGAGGTGATTAAAATGAACTCGCTCTCAAGCGCTTTCGCTAATACGTTATGCGGGGAACCAGTCCAAAATAACGCCGAAATAAAAACATTGGTATCAAGGACTGCTTTAATCATCCTTGAGAACATCGGAAGGACTAATCTTTTTTGCCTTGGCGAATATCCTCCCCTTTATGGAGAGCATTTTGAAGCGGCGCAAAGAGCCCAAAAGTTGCATTTTGGTTTTTAATTGTTTCAATTCCTCGAGTATCGCTTTTTCTTTTACGGCAGTCATAATTAAATGATAGCAATTTAATTTTTATTATACAAACTCATTGCTTTCTCGTGGCCTTCGGTGATGATAACTTCGAGAGCCTCGAGAATTTTTTTTGAAATTTTTTTGATCGCGGTCGATTCGGATGGTTTGAATTTGTGAGTTAAAAATTTCATTAATTGAGCGTGGCTTGGTTTCTTTCTGGGTGAAATGCCGATTCGAACGCGGACAAATTTCTCTGATCCAACCGCGCGGATTACAGATTCCACGCCTTTATGCCCGCCAGACCCGCGATTAAAAACTATTTTAAACTTGCCAAGAGGTAAATCAATGTCATCATGCAGTAAAATAAGCCATTTTGCCGGGATGCCCTTCACCGCTTTTCCTGATTGGTTCATAAAAACGGCGGGCAGTATAATTTTCGCCTTATTTCCAGTGTATTTTTTCAAAAAAAGCTCGGCCATGAGCTTCCCAGCATTATGCGGAGAATTGTCGTATTCCGGTCCTGGATTACCGAGACCTACTATATAGTATGCCGCCATAGGGAGAATTTTATCATAACCCTTGATTTTTATGAAGAAATTTATTACTCTTGATATATTCTATGCCGCAAAATTCATTTTGGAGAGATTTTCTTCGCTTTATAATCATATCCGCTATCATAATAATTCCTATTCGAACCTGGGTTGCCCAGCCTTTTTTAGTTCGGGGGGCATCTATGGAGCCGACTTTTGACGACGGCGAATATATAATAATCGACGAGATTACGTATCAATTCAGGAATCCGGAGCGCGGAGAAGTATTAGTATTCAGATATCCGCAAGATCCGTCAAAGTTTTTCATCAAAAGAGTAGTCGGTCTTCCTGAAGAGACGATTGAAATACGGGACAATAAGCTTTTTTTGATCAAAGGAGATAAAAAAACGGAATTGAAAGAAACATTTTTGAATGAAGCTCTGACTACGCCGGACGAAATCATTGAACTAAAAGAAGGAGAATATTTTATGCTCGGCGATAATCGCCTTTATTCTTCGGACTCAAGACGATGGGGAATGCTTCAAAAGAATCTAATAATCGGCCGCGCATTTTTAAGACTTTGGCCTCCGTCTAAAATAGATTTTTTGCCCGGGTTTTACCAATATCAATATGAAAATTAAGAAAGATTCATTGCAAACTCCAAAAGGGACCAGAGATCTTATCGGGCGAGAGCTTTTGATTTGGAAGCGGGTTACTGGAATATGCGAGGAAATATCCTCTTATTATGGTTTTGAAGAAATTCGAACTCCGCATTTCGAACACTCCGAGCTTTTTTCCGCCTCGCTTGGCGAAACTTCCGATGTAGTGGAGAAACAAATGTACTCTTTTCGCACTCGCGGAGGAGATTCGCTTGTTTTGCGTCCCGAAGCGACGGTTCCGATAGTCCGCGCGTATTTTGAGCAAGGAATGCAATCCTTGCCTCAGCCGGTCTTGCTTTACGAGAATGGATCGTTTTTTCGGCACGAAGCTCCGCAGAAAGGGCGGTATCGCGAATTCGGGCAATTTGACCTGGAGGTTTTGGGCGAAGATCTGGCCGTAGCCGAGGCCACTGTAATAAGGGTTTTCTGGCTTATTTTGAAGGAACTCGGGATTGAGGCGAGCTTGGAATTAAACACCATGGGAGATAAAGAATGCCGTCCTGTATGGCGCAAAGAGCTCACTACTTATTATAGGAAACATCAGGAAAAACTCTGCAAGGATTGTAAGAGAAGGTTTAAAGAAAACCCGATAAGGCTTCTTGATTGCAAAGAACAAGACTGCCAGGCGTTTAAAGCCAAAGCTCCGCAGATGCTTGAATATGTTTGCGATGAATGCAAGACGCATTTCAAGGAAGTCTTGGAATTTATGGATGCTCTCGAAATTCCATACAGACTTAATCAAAGCCTTGTTCGCGGTTTCGATTATTACACTCGCACGGTTTTTGAATTTGTCGCCGATATCAAGACGGTAAAAGAAGATGGAATTGAAGAAACTAAAAGTTTGGCGGTAGCTGCAGGAGGAAGATATGACAATTTGGGGCAGGTTTTGGCAGGCAAGGATTTGCCTGGGGCGGGAGGGGGAATCGGCCTCGATAGGGTTGTTTCGATTTTGTCCGACGGAATGGACTCCGAAAAGTTTGACCAATTTGTCAAAGCAGAGAAGCCCAAGGTGTTCTTGATTCAGCTCGGCATAGCGGCCAAGAGAAAAACCTTGGGCTTGATGGAAGACTTTAGGAAAGCTAAAATTCCTTTGGCGCAATCCTTGTCAAAAGATTCTATCAGGGGGCAATTGCGCCTTGCCGCGAAGCTCGGCGTCGCATACAGCCTTATTATGGGGCAGAAAGAAGCTTTGGAAGGGAGCGTTATTATCAGGGACATGGACTCTGGTATGCAGGAAACCCTGCCTATATCACGCGCAATTGAAAGATTAAGAATAAAAATAAAATAAAAATGGATAACTGCATATTTTGTAAAATTGTGAATAAAGAAATACCAGCTGATTTCGTTTTAGAAAGCGAAGAGCTTGTGGCATTTGACGACATTCACCCAAAAACGCCCATTCATATTTTAGTTGTGACGAAAGCGCACGTGGCTTCAATAAAAGAGCTTGAAAACCCGGAGCTGGCCGGAGAAATGGTGATGGCAGCGAAAGGGATTGCCCACGAGAAAAATTTAGACGGATATAAGTTATTGTTTAACGTCGGCCGAGAAGGCGGGCAGGAAATAGATCACCTGCACCTGCATTTAATGGGAGGAAAATAAAAATATGGCTGTAGAAGTAAAAAGAAAGGAAAGCGAATCTGTCGGGGGGCTCTTGCGCCGGTTCACAAAAAAGATTCAGCGATCTAAAATCCTGGTTGAGGCGAGGTCCAGGCAGTATAGGGCAAGAACCAAGTCCGGGTTCAAAAAGAAAAAAGAAGCTCTTCGAAGGATCACTTGGCAGCGCGACATGGACAAGCAGAGGAAATTAGGGAAAATAGAATAGGTTTTCCGAAGTCCGACTTCGGAGAGCCCTGAAGTCGGACTTCTTAATCTTTATGACATTAGCAAAAAAAATCGAGGAGGAGTTGAAAATCGCCATGAAGGCGGGAGATATTCTTAAAGTCTCCACGCTTCGAATGGCCCAGAGTGCCGTAAAGAATAAAGAAATTCAGCTCTTGAAGAAAGACTCTGGGCTTTCTGATGAAGAAATAGCAGAAGTAATAAAAAGCGAAGTAAAAAAGAGGCGCGACTCTATAGAGGAATTTACTAAAGCCGGACGGACGGAGCTTGCCGAAAAAGAGAAAGTTGAGCTGGAAATACTTAAGGCCTATCTGCCTCCGGAGATCTCGGACGAAGACCTGGAGCGCATTTTGAAAGAGGGCGTTAGAGAAGCCGGGGCGGCAGGAGAGAAGGATTTTGCTAAAGTCATGAAAGTTTCGATGCCGATTTTGAAGGGAAAAGCTTCCGGAGACAGGATTTCCGTAACGCTGAAGAAGCTTTTGAGTTCTCTTTAATGCTTTCTATTGTTAAAATAAGTAAGGCGAAGATCCCAAGACTTCCTTATCCCGCCACGATGAAAAAAGTTTTTGGGAAAAAATATAATCTAGAGTTGGTATTCGCGACTCCGTCCATGATGAAGAAAATTTATAAAAAAAATACGAATGTTTTATCATTCAATCTCTCAGAAAATCAAGGGCAAATTTTTTTAGAGCCGAATTTAATAAAAAAAGAAGCGCCTCTGTATAGTCGCGGTTTTCGCGATCATCTCTGGGCTTTATATATCCACGGACTTCTGCATCTTCGGGGATTTGTTCATGGAAGGCGGATGGAAATAATGGAAAGAAAATTATGGCGCGCAATATAGTACACATTTTGGATATCGGCTCCAAGAGCATTAAAGCTTTGGCGGCGGAGAGGAAGGATGATACGGGAATTCATATTCTGGGCGCGGCTCTGGTGCCGACAGAAGGTGTTAGGCGCGGGATGGTGAATAATCCCGATTCTCTTTCAAGGAAAATAAAAATGGCGGTTTTGGAAGTTGAACGCTTTTCCGGAATTCCATTCAAGGAAGCGTTTTTAACTTTTGGGACTCCGGCTTTGGGCGCTTCCAAGGTCCGGGCGCGGATTGCAGTAGCGCAGGCATCTGGAGAAATTGGGACGTATGACGTAGAGCGCGTTTTAGCTCAAGCGCGTCCTTCTTCGAGAGATCTTCAGAATAGGGAAATTTTAGATACCTTCGGGCTTAACTACGCCGTCGATTCGGAGATGATA
>Ga0209211_10006350_pt1 | contig 17151 bp, 28 predicted proteins | sample RifGroA2_FD_183992 | JGI IMG/M metagenome (GOLD analysis project Ga0209211, IMG submission 183992) | Groundwater microbial communities from Rifle, Colorado, USA - Groundwater A2 (SPAdes) (version 2) | ecosystem: Environmental > Aquatic > Deep subsurface > Groundwater | place: Rifle, Colorado... | reverse complement strand
ATTCCCGCTCACGCAGCTGCACAGCAAGGCATGGAAAGCGGCAGAAGCGGCGGAGTGCGCAAGGGATCAGGGAAGGTTCGAGGAGTACTATAGGGTGCTTTTCATAGGCCAGGCAGACCTTGACATTTCAAACATCAAGAACATGGCCGCAAAACTTGGCCTCGATACAGGCAGGTTCAACGCATGCCTAGATAGCGGCATGAAAAAAAGCATAGTGCAAAAGGATTATGATGAAGGGATTTCAAGGGGGGTTAGCGCCACACCCACGTTCTTTATCGGAAGCGAAAGGATTGACGGGGCACTGGAATACGGAAAGTTCAAGGAAGTAATTGAAAGGCAGCTTTCAGGAAACGGCGGGCCTTCAGACGAAGAAGTTGCAGGGGCAAGGTTTTTGCCAAACATCTTCGTGAAAACAATAGCAGTGAGCGCCCTTACAGGCGAAGGCTATGTTGAAATTTCGAGGAACAACGGCCAGAACACCCAGACGGAAAAGTACTTTGAAGGCGATTTCATAAAGGCCATCAAAGGGACAGGCGACTATACCGGCAGCGAGATGGAGATAAAAGTCGTTCAGGTAACGCAGCAATCAAACTCGGCAGACTATATCGCTCTCTTTGAACTCTATTATAGTTATAGAGATGGAAACATACTCAAGATAGTGGATGCCCAAAAGGCGCAGGTCGGCAAAAACCTCAAGCTGGTGTTCAGGAACACTGGGACTGGAAGTACAGGTGGTACCGGAACTCCGCCGGGAGCCCCGCCAATGCCGGTTGGAAAGTGCTCTGAAGGCGAAACCAGGAACTACAAGTGCAGCGACGGATCGGAGATACTCTGGTGCAGCTGCCTTGGAGGCGACTGGAGATGCGTGCAGAACCCGCAGAGCGCGTGCAGGCAGCAGCAACCTGAATCCGCATGCAATGGCTGTGCTGACAATGGCAAATGCCTGAGCGCAGGGACAAGGTTTGGCTCGGATGCAAATGTATTGTTCTGCGACATAGACTCAAAGGTAAAAGAGCAGAAAAGCGACGGCTCGCTGTGCCAGAACAGCTATGAATGCAAGAGCAACTCATGCCTCTCAGGGGTGTGCGTGAACATCGCACAGCAGCTTGAGGAGCAAAAGGGGGTACTGCAGCAGATTGTGGACTTCCTCTCAAAGATATTCAAATTCGAAGTGAAATAAGAATTAATCAGGCGGCTACTTTAGCCGCTGCAATTTCTTTACGAATAGTGGCCGCAAGGGATAATAATATAGCTATAGCTATAGTATAATAGGTGATCTTATGGAAACTACCACGATCCAGGTTGAAAAGTCCACTGTCGCGATTTTGGAGAAAGTGAAACGCAAATACGGGGTGAAATCGTATGATAAGGCAATACGCAAAATGGCCTGTAAAGAGGTTGACATACCCAAAGATATGTTCGGAGCGCACCCTGAATTGACCAGTTTTAAGCGCGACGAGGATGATTTCCATGACCTCTAAGTTTGTGCTTGATTCCTATGCATGGATTGAATATTTTAAAGGCAGTGAAAGTGGCAGCATAATAAAGAAACTGCTTGCTGAAGGCAGCAGCTGTTTCACCCCCTCAATTGTAATAGCAGAAATCATGGACAAATATTCCAAGGAGAACCACAAGTTTGCGGAAAAAGACGTTGATTTTATCTGTTCCAATTCAACAATAATACCCCTCGATGTGGATTATGCTAGAGCTGCAGGAAAACTGAAACAGGCTGTGAGGAAAAAATACAAAAACAATTTCGGGCTTGCGGATGCGATAATACTTGCAGCGGCAAGGAAGCTCAAAGCCGAAGTAGTCACAGGCGATTATCATTTCCGCGCCCTTACTGCTGTTTATTACATCGGGCCGGCAGTTAATGCGATAAATACCCGTTCTGCGCCCCAGTAACCTTTTTAAAGCCTCCCTCATAGATTTAAGTAGGCAAAGAAAAGGCAAAAATAGCTTTTTCTTTTGGTCAAGCTTTTCTTTTTGGCTGAACAAAAAGAAAAGGTTGGTGTAAACTGTATCCTGAGTAAATCCTCTTGGGATATAAATGCACAAAAAGTGCTCATTATTCCCATTAAATTCCTCTTTTGAGGCATTTTGCGGGCCTGAGTGTTTTTGGCATTATTAAATTAAATGCACACGCACCGTGTAGTTTGAAGGCATTGTAATGAGCGCGCATAAGCCAAGGTCAGGATCGCTGGCATATTACCCGAAAGTCCGGGCGAAAAGGCAGATTGCAGTTTTCTCTACTTATCCGGCTCTTGCGGCAAAGGATGCAAAGCCGATGACATTTTACGGTTATAAAGCAGGCATGACGCATGTTTTTTGCAGGAACGCCCATGAAAAGAGCGTGTCGTTCGGCCAGGAAACAATGGTGCCTTCAACGGTAATAGAGTGCCCGCCCATGAAAGTGATCGGCATAAGGGCATATACCCACACAACCGGCGGGGAAAAGGCGCTTGGGGAAGTTACGATTGACAAGCCCGACAAGGCATTGCGGGAGAAAATTAAGGCGTTCAAAAGAAGGGGCAAAAAGAAGGCAAAGGAAGAAGAGGCAAAATACGGGACTGTTGAAACCCTTGAGAAGGATAAGGCAAAAGTTTCACTGGTTACACTGATTGTGCAGGTCCAGCCTGCAATGACAGGGATCGGAAAGAAGAAGGCTGATGTTGCCGAAGTGCGCATTGCAGGGAGCATCGAGCAGCAGTTTGCATTTGCAAAGGAAAGGATCGGCAAGGAAATACGCATCGGCGATTGCTTTGCGGCAAGCCAGTTCATTGACGTGAGGGCTGTTGACAAGGGAAAAGGGTTTGCCGGCGTTGTGAAAAGGGCGCATGTCAAAGTGCACAGGCCAAAATCAAAAAAGCACAGGTATGTGGGAAGCATAGGCCCATGGCACCCTGCGACAGTAATGTGGACCGTGGCGCGCCCCGGCCAGCTTGGCTATCAGGTGAGGACCGAGTACAACAAGAGGGTGCTTGCAGTTGAGAACAAGGCGGAGGCCATAAATCCGGTGAGCGGATTTGGGAATTACGGAATGGTGAAAAATGATTTCATTGTGCTTGTGGGCTCTGTCCCGGGCCCTGCAAAAAGGATTGTTGCCATGAGGCCTGCAATAAGGATCAACAATGAGAACTTGGCAAAGTATACTGATATAAAACTGCCTAATGCAGGGGTGAGGGGATGAAGGCATCTGTTGTTTCACTTGAAGGCAGGAAGCTATCCGAAATAGAGCTCCCCAGGCAGTTTAATGCTGATGTTGATGAGACACTTATACGCAGGGCAGTGCTTGCAATACAATCCGCAAGCATCCAGACCCATTACCCTTTTGCGTTTGCAGGAAGGAACAACACAGCAATTTATGTCGGCTCGAGGGGAAAGCCGACGATGCACAGGACAATTAACGTCGGCCATGCAAGAAAGCCAAGGATGAAAAACAGGCGCGGGCTTCTTTCAGGGCAGGTTGCGGGGATTCCCGGCGTCGTGGGGGGGCCAAAGGCTCATCCGCCAAAATTCAGCAAGGTCTGGGAAGAGAAGATCAATGCAAAGGAGAAGCGCAAGGCTACCGAAGCTGCGATCGCGGCAACTGCAAAATCCGAACTTGTAAAATCGCGCGGCCATGAATTTGCGGCAAATGTTGCATTCCCCATTGTGATTGATTCGGGTTTTGAAAACCTGCAGAAGACAAAAGATGTTGTGGCTGCATTTGATGCGATCGGGATTTCACAAGATATTGAAAGGGCTGCAAGGAAAAAGAAGATCCGCGCAGGAAAGGGCAAGAAGAGGGGAAGGCAGTACAAGAGGCGCAAGAGCATCCTCATTGTTGCGGCTGACTCTGCCAAGGTCTTTAAGTCGGCAAGGAACCTTGAAGGGGTTGACATTGTAAGGCTAAAGGACCTCAATGCAAACGTGCTCGCGCCGGGGGCTTTGCCCGGAAGGCTTACCGTGTGGACAGAGAAGGCTATTTCGGAAATGTCGGGTGCAAATTCCAAAAAAAAGGAAACGGGGCGGAAGTGATATTTTATGGCGCTAAAAAAACAGGCTAAGGGAAAGGAAAAGAAGGTTAAAGCAACACGGGCTGCAAAGGCCAAAGGAAGGGCGCTAAAAGCTTCGCCAAAGCGCAGGGTCGCACATAAAGCTTCAAAGAAGGGAAATCTGGAGGCAAAAGAGAATTTGCAGGCAGGGGCTGTGAAGGGAACAGGGCTTGCAGAAATTGCAAAGGATGTTGCGGTTGAAGAGCAGCTTGAGGACCTTGAGATACTGCTCCATCCGCTCGTGACTGAAAAGGCGGTAAACATGATCGAGGCTGAAAACAAGATTACTTTTGTCGTTGCTTCAAAGGCCACAAAGCCAATGGTCAGGGGCGCGGTTGAATCGCTATATAAAGTCAAGGTTAAAAAAGTGAACCTGCAGCGCGACATGAAATCGAGGAAGAGGGCGATAGTGACACTTGCAAAGGAATTCAGGGCCGGGGATGTGGCCACAAAGCTCGGGGTAATATAAATTGGTGAATGGGATGATTATGGAAAATAAAGCAGTAGTTGGAGTAAGGCCTATCGAGGCACAAGCCGACCTTGCAGAACCAAGAGTTCTGCGAGGCCTCGCACACAGCAGTGTGCAAGGAGATAGTCCGCTTTACCGCCGCAAGCAGGCGGCGTGGTTGTGAACGGATGCCAAAAAGACTAAAGACACAAAGGCGCGGGGCGGGAAGCCCGATTTACGCGGCAACAATGAACGGGGCAGGCGAGGCGCGCTATATTGATTATAATTTCAATTCGGCTCTTATTAAGGGCGAGATGGTGGATTTTGTCCACGATCCTGCAAGGAGCAGCGTGCTTGCAAAGGTCGCCTATGACAACGGATCGCAAGAACTGATAATTGCCGCGGAAGGCAGCTATGTCGGCCAGAGGATTGAGCAGGGAAAGGATGCCGCGCTTGAAATCGGGAATGTTAAGACACTTGGGAGCTGCACTGAAGGCTGCCCTGTATTCAATATTGAAAGGCTGCCGGGCGATGGCGGAAGCCTTGTGCGCGCCTCGGGGATGTACGGGCTTATACTTACAAAAGACAAGAATTCAGTCTTTGTGAAAATGCCTTCAGGCAGGATCATTGCACTGCAGCATTTGTGCAGGGCGACAATAGGGTGCTCGGGGGCAGGCGGGAGGAAGGACAAGCCTTTTGTGAAAGCCGGCAAGAGGTATTTTGCAATGAAGGGAAAGCACAAGAAGTACCCATACCCGAGGGGAATTGCAATGAACGCGCTTAACCATCCTTTTGGCGGTGCAAACCACCATCCGGGCAAGTCGAAGTCCACATCAAGGCACGCAGCGCCGGGAAGAAAGGTCGGGGATATTGCTTCAAAGAGGACAGGAAGGAGAAAGAAATCATAACCGTGCAGGTGTTGAAAAATGGCAAAAAAGGAATCTACATTCAGGGGAAAGGAAATTGCAGAGCTCTTGGCCCTAAGCCTTGAGGAGTTCAGCAAGCTGTGCACTTCGAGGGCAAGAAGGACTATCAAAAAGACGGCACCGGAACTGGGCAAGCTGCTAAAAAAAGTTCGGAAGGCAAAGGAAACCATAAAGGCGGGCAGGAGCGCAAGGCCTGTGAAGACGCATAACCGGGACGCGGTAATAGTCCCTGAGATGGTAGGGGTCACGATGGCAATTTATAACGGGAAAGAATTTGCAAATATAGAGGTCCGGGAAAAGATGCTTGGCCACTATCTTGGCGAGTTTGCACTTACAAGGAAGAAGCTTTCACACGGAAAGGCAGGGATAGGGGCGACAAAGAGCTCCACTGCAATAACGGCAAGAGGATGAATGTAATGGTGAAAAAGGCCTATCAGGTAGCGCAGGTCCAAAGGAAAGGGACAGCGAGCGCCATGATGAAAAACAAGCCGGTATCGCTAAAGTACAGCGTGGAGATCATATCCAATATAAAGGGGATGCGCGTCGACAAGGCAATTGAATACCTCAAAAGGATCCTTTCAATGGAGGAATACCTGCCTTTGCGCAAGTATAACCGCAAGATAGGGCACAAGAAGGGGGAAGCAAAGGGGTTCACAAAGGTCGGCAAGTACCCGCTAAGGTGCGTGGGCGCATTCATTGAGCTTTTGGAGAATGTAAAGGCGAATGCGGATTATAAGGGGCTTGATTCGGATAACCTTATCATAACGCATATGTTCGCATCCCAGGGGTTTGCAAGAAGGTCCAACCAGGCACAGGGAAGGATATCGGGAAAGGCAAGGAAGAGGAAGTCTGCGCATATTGAGATTGTTGTCAGGGAGGCGAGGTAATTGATTGAAAGGTTTTTTGTAAAGCAGGGGCTCAACAAGGTCGAGCTTGACAATTACCTTGCAAAAGAGCTTGACAAGGCAGGCTTTACAAAGTCTGAGATAGTAAAGACCCCGCTCGTGACACGCATTGTCGTAAGCGTCACAAGGCCGGGGCTTGCCATAGGAAAGAGCGGGAGCAATATAACCCAGCTCACGGAAACCATTGGCAGGAAGTTTGGCATTGATAATCCGCAGCTTGAGATAAAAGAGATTGAAAGGCCAGAGCTTGACGCGAAGGCTGTTGCAAACAAGTTCAAGGCGCTCATTGAAAGGGGATTTTCATGGAGGAGCGTAGTATTCAAGGGGCTCAATGACATTTTGCACGCAGGCGCGCAGGGAGCGGAAATTGTTGTGAGCGGAAAGCTTGCAGGAAAGGGCGGAAGGAAAAAAAGGGTCAGGGTAGGATCCGGGTATATGAAGAAAGTGGGAGAGCAGGCAAAGCTTGTTGATTATGGTTACGCGTCAGCATACCCCAAAGTCGGTGCGATAGGAATAAAGGTCAAGATTGTAAGGCCGGAAACGGTGTTCCCGGACAAGGAACGCATACAGCCTTATATCAAGAGGAAGGAAGAGGCTGCCGAAAAGGCGAGGCCCGCGCAGGAAGCTGCAGCACAGGCAGCAGCGGCAACTAATCAGGAGGCAGGCACGCAGCAGGCTTTGGAGGCATCTGATGCAAAGCCACAACGGGCAGAAAAAGAGGAGCCAAAGCAGGAACACAAGGCTGCCGAAAAGGCGCAGGCAGAAAAAGGCCATGAAAAGGCGCACAGGGAGCATAAGAAAAAGGATAAGAAGGAAAAGGGCAATCCGGGGCAGAAAGCTGCAGGGGCTGCGGAAAATGCGCCGGTGCAGGAGAGCGGGGTTGCCGAGATTGCAAAGGAAGCCGGGGAAAAAGAGCAGGAAGGCATTGGCCCCAAGGAAGGGATCTGAATGGGACGCAAAAAGCTTGTGCCGCTGCGCGACAATTCCGCCGAGGAGCTTAGGGGAAAGCTCGTGGGGCTGCGCAATGAACTCTCAAAGGAGAGGGCACAGATCTCATCGGGCACAAGGGCTGAAAAGCCGTCCAAGATCAGGAACACGAGAAGGCAGATTGCCCGCATACTGACGATTATGAATGAGAAGAAAACAGGGGTGAAAAAGTAAGTGGCTGAGATAGACAAGATAACAGGCCTGCCAAAAGACCTTCTTGACTTTGGCGAGATCACAAAGGAGTCGCAAAAGATCAGGATAAGGATGGTCGCAAGGAGGTTTGGGAAGTTTGTCACGGTTGTCAGCGGGTTTGAAAACGAAGAGGAGGCAAAACGGCTTGGCAAGGAAATGAAGCGCAAGCTTGCTTGCGGCGGCACGACAAAGGGCAAGGAAATCGAGTTGCAGGGCAGGCATCAGGAAGCCGTGAAGGCCATATTGCTCAGGGAAGGGTATAAGGAGGAATTGATTGACGCTTAAGGGGAAAAATTACTGCATCACCGGTGATAATATATGCAGCCACGAGCTCATTGGCCTTGGAGTCAGGGTCATTGAGAGCACTGATGCAGAAAGGATTGGCCTTGGGGGAAAAGTTGTCGATGAGACAAGAAATTTATTGGTGATTGAAAAGGACGGAAAGGAGAAAATGGTTCCAAAAGGTGAGTGCGTGTTTGAGTTCATGATTGGTGATGAAAAGGCAAGGGTTGAGGGCAAAAAAATCGTTGCAAGGCCCGAGCAGAGGGTCAAGAGGGGAAAATGATGGTGACGGAAAAGAAAGGGAATGTCCAGAAAGGAAGTGCAAGAGGGCTTAGCGTGCGCGGCGCGGTTGTCACAGGCACTGTCGTGAGCGCAAAGGCGCCAAAGACTGTTACGGTTGAGAGGATTATCACAAAGTACGTCCCTAAGTATGAGAGGTACAAGAAAATCAAGGTGAAGGTCAAGGCACACAACCCTGAAGGCATCAGTGCCCGCGAAGGCGATGTTGTCAGGGTCGGGGAAACGAGGAAGATCAGCAAGACAAAGAGCTTTGTTGTCCTTGAAATTGTGAAGAAGGCGGTTGCATGAAGGCCATAAACGCATCCATTGTAAGGGGCCTCACGCACGGCACCATGTGCTTTTGCGCCGACAACTCGGGGGCAAAGGAAGTCAAGATCATTACGGTTTACCGCTATAAGGGAAGGAGAAGGACCAGTGCAAAAGGCGGCATTGCCGACATGGTCAATGTCGTTGTCAAGAAAGGGAAGCCGGAAATGAGGAAAAAGGTCGAAAAGGCGGTTGTCATAAGGGTGCGCAAGGAGTACAAGAGGCCTGATGGCACAAGGATAAAATTTGAGGACAACGCGGTTGTATTGGTTGATGAAAAAGGCCTGCCAAAAGGGTCTGAAGTGAAGGGTGTTGTTGCAAAGGAAGTCGGCGAGAGGTTTCCGAAAATCGCCGGAATCAGCGCAGGAGTAGTTTGAGGATCGTGGTTTGAATGGCAATGGAGAGCGCAAAGCCAAGAAGGCAGAGGAAGTGGAGTTACTCCAAGAGTTTGCATGTCTCGTACAAGGACTTTTCAGTGCACCTGAGCAAGGAACTCGCCAAGCAGCTTGGCAGAAGGAGCCTTGAGGCAAGGCAGGGAGACACTGTAAAGGTGATGAGGGGAAATGAGAACCTTGTGGGAAAGCAGGGCAAGGTCAGCGCTATAATGAGGCCAAAGAGGATGTTGCTTGTTGAAGGCATTACCGGCAGGAAGATGACGGGAACAGACCGGCAGATACCGCTGCGCCCGAGCAACCTGCTGCTCGTTGCAATTGATGAGAAGGATGAGAGGAGATTGAAGGGCAAGAAAGGAAAGAAAATCGGGGCATGAAGTTGTATTTGGGTTAGAGGTGGAAGGTTATGGCAAAAAGGGGAGAGAGCAAGGTTCAAAAGAGCATTTCGGCACCGAAAGTGCGCGGCATCTCACGCAAGGGGGATGTATTCACGCCAAAAAGCAAGCCGGGGCCGCACAATAAGCACACATCAGTGCCGCTTTCATATGCCCTGCGCATGATCATCGGTGTTTCGGCAAACCTCAAGGAGACAAAAAAGATACTTTCAGAAGGGAATGCCAAGGTGAACGGCATTGTGAGGAAAAGGATAGAATTCCCGGTGGGCATTTTTGATGTCGTGGAAGTTGTTGCGCTCAAGAGCAAGTACAGGATAATCCTTGATGCAAAGGGAAGGATAGTTGCAAAAAAGATTGACACGAAGGGCGGGAATTTCAAGGTTTCCAAAATCGTCGGCAAAAGGGTTGTGAAGGGCGGAAAGATAATGGTGATGACAAATGACGGGTTCAATATCCCGCTTGGAAAAGACGCCGTGAACGTTGAGGATTCTGTCAAGATATCGCTTCCTGAAAGGAAAATCGAGGAAGTTTACAGCATGGGGAAGGGCAGCAGCGCATTCATTGTAGGCGGGGTGCACACAGGAAAGACCGTCAAAATCGAGGGGGTTATGCCCGGCTCGATCAAGAGGCACACGCTTGTGGAACTGATCGACAAGGAAGGGAAATTCCAGACAGTGATTGATAATGTGTTTGTGGTAGGCAAGGCAAAAAGCGAAATTGAGGCGCTCTCTTGAAGGTGCTTTTATGGACTCCCATATGATGAAAATGATCAGGATCGAGAAAGTCACGGTGAATATCGGCGTGGGCAAGACAGGCGACGAGCTTGACAGGGCATCGCAGATACTTGCAAAAATCACGCAGGCAAAGCCGGTGCTCACAAAAGCCAAGGTCAAGATCCCAACATGGGGCATCCGGGAAGGGCTTGCGATCGGCACGAAGGTCACGCTGCGCGGCACCAATGCCGAGAGGTTTTTGAAGGATGCATTTGTTGCAAAGGACAACAAGATCGGGAAAAAGAGCTTTGACAAGCTGGGCAATTTCGGCTTTGGCGTAAAGGAATACATTGACCTGCCAAAGGTCAAGTATGAGCCACAGCTCGGAATAAGGGGATTTGATGTGCTTGTTACGCTTGAGCGGCCGGGATATAGGGTCAAGAAGAGGAAGCTTGGGAAGACAAAAATAAGGCTGCGCCACCTCATCAAGGCAGAGGAGGCAATTGAGTTTGTGAAGCAGAAGTTCGGGGTGGAAGTCATATGAGCGAGCAGAAGGTAAAAAAGCCATGGAAGGTCCAGCCAAAGATGTGCAGCATGTGCGGCACGCACAAGGGAGTCATGGGCAGGTATGACATGCACATTTGCAGGAGATGCTTTAAGGACAATGCCGAAAGGATCGGCTTTAGGAAGTACGATTAGCGGGAGTGATGGATGATGAGCAGGACAGACTCGATTGCAGATGCACTGGCAAACCTCAAGAACAGCGAGGCTGCGGCAAAAAAGGAGTGCATAGTAAGGCCGGCTTCAAGGCTGCTGCTCGAGATTTTCAAGATTATGCAGGCAAAAGGCTATATCGGCACGTTCGAGCGCGTTGATGACGGCAGGGAGGGATTTTTCAAGGTCCAGCTTGCAGGCAAGATCAACGAATGCAGGGCGATCAAGCCAAGGTATGCTGTTGCAAAGGACGAATTTGAGAGATTTGAGAAAAAGTACCTGCCGGCATATGACATAGGGACAATTATTGTCAGCACGCCAAAAGGGGTGCTGACGCACAGCGATGCAAAGCAGAATAATACCGGGGGAAGGCTTTTGGCATACGTGTATTAGTGGTGTTGTTTTATGGCGCAAAACATTGTTGAAACAATCGAGATCCCTGCAGGAGTGCAGGCCGAGCTTGATAGGAATTCCCTCAAAGTGAAGGGGAACGGAAAGGAGAATTCGAGGGAATTTAAGGCGGGAAATATTTTCCTGCGCATTGATGGCCAGAAAATAGAGGTCGTTGCAACGAGCAGCAGGCGCAATGTGCTCGCGCAGGCAAGCACTAGCGCGTCCCACATCCGCAACCTCATAACTGGGCTTGAAAAGACATTTGAGTGCAGGCTTGAGATTGTATACAGCCACTTCCCCATAAATGCAGCGGTGAAGGGCAGTTTTGTCGAGATAAATAACCTGGCAGGGGCAAAGCACCCCAAGAAGGCAAGGATAATCGGGAATACGAAAGTGGAGATCAAGGGCAAGGATGTCACTGTAAGGGGACAGAACAAGGATGATGTCGGCCAGACCGCCGCGAACATGGAGCAGATCACAAGGGTCAGGGGCAAGGACATCAGGGTTTTCCAGGACAGGATTTACGTTGTTTCAAAAGTAAGGGCGGTTTAAGGGTGTTGATATGAAGGCTGAAAACACGAAGAAAAAGGATGCAGGGAACTGGCAGGATCACCTTGCAAAGAAGGCAAATGCCGCAGGGGCCGGAGGGAATACTGAAATACAGCGGCCTGTGAAAAAGCAGCCTGTAAAGCCAATGGAGGCAAAAGAGCCTAAAGCGGAAAAGAAGGAAGCCGGCAATATGCATGATGAAAAGCACAAGGATTCACACAAGGGTGTTTTTGAAACAGCAAAAGCCCCTGTTAAGGAAGGGGCGGAAAAAGGAGTGAAGGCTCTAAAGGAGGGCGAAGGGGGCACGAAAGCTGCTGGAAAGGAAGCGAAGGCGCAAGGCAAGAAAGAGCCAAAGGCGAAGAAAAAGAAGGTTAAGCAGAAATCGCGCAAGGTTATTGTGAAGGCAAAGGCAGATGTGGCTGGCAACAGGGACGCTTGCCTGCACAAGGGTTCTCTGCCGACATTTAGGGGAAGGTTTGGGAAGAGGAACATCCGCCGCAAGAGCATTGCAAAGTGGAACAGGTGGAGGGTTCCGCGCGGGATTGATGTCAAGCGCGAAATGTCCGATGGATATATGCCACGGGTAGGGTTTGCCACGCCCAAAGCAATCAGGCACCTGCACCCGAGCGGATACCGCGAAGTAATTGTCCGCACGCTAAAAGAGGTCGAAACGGTTTCACAAAAGGGCTTTGCGGTAAGGATTGCTGCAGGGATAGGCAGCAGGAAAAAAATGATTATTGTGGATAAGGCGATTGCAAGAGGGCTGCGGGTATTAAACCCATAGAGGTGGATTGGATGAATGACAAAAGAGTTAGAAGGGTTGCTGCAAGGATACTTAAGGTCGGGGAATCCAAGGTCTGGATCAGCCCCCGGTCTGCTTCAAAGTTAAAGGAAGCGATGACAAAAGAGGACGTGCGATCGCTCATAAAGGAACGCATAATAAAAAAGAGAAGGGACGCCCTGCAGAGCAGGGGAAGGGCACGCATCCTTATTGCAAAGAAGGCAAGGGGGCGGAGAAGGGGAAAAGGAAAGAGGACCGGAACAAAGAATGCAAGGAAAGGCGGCAAGAGGAACTGGATGAGCAATGTGAGGGCGCAAAGAAGGGTGCTTGCGGAAATGAATGCAAAAGGAGTGAAGTTCAAAAAGCCGATGCGCCAGATCTATCTTATGATCAAGGGAAATTATTTCAAGGGGAAGAAGTACCTGCTGGCAATGGCCGAGAACGAGGGTGGTAAAAAATGAGCACAAGCCCTACATACAAGGTAAAGTTCCGCCGCAGGAGGGAGTTCAAGACGGATTACCGCAAAAGGCTCGCGCTGCTCAAGTCGGATAAACCGCGCCTTGTGGTGAGGAAGACCAACAACATGACAATTGTTGAGGTTGTTTCATACAAGCCTGCGGGGGATATAGTGAATGCGTTCTTTTCAAGTGCGTCACTTAAAAAGAAGGGGTGGAAGGGCCATACAGGAAACCTTCCTGCAGCATACCTTGCAGGGTATGCATGCGCAAAAATGGCACTTGCAGCAGGAGTAAAGCAGGCTGTGCTCGATATTGGCCTGACATCGCCAGTCCATGGCAGCAGGCCATTTGCGGCGCTCAAGGGCGCAATTGATGCGGGAATGGAAATCCCTTGCGATGCCACTGTTTTCCCTGCGGCTGAAAGGCTTAATGGAAAGCATATCAATGGGGAAATGGCTAAGGGTGTTGATGAGATGAAAAAGGTTCTTGTAAAAGGTGAGCAGTAATTATGCAAGGAAGACCACGGAGAGCAAAAAGGGAGCTTAGCAGCGAGGAGATAGCCGAGAGGCGCGAGGAAACGCGGGAGCGCGCAGTTGACAGCTGGGTCCCTTCCACGCGCGCGGGAAAAATGGTCAAGGCAGGGGAGATCACAAGCATTGATGATCTTTTTGCAAAAGGCCTGCAGGTCATGGAGCCTGAGATTGTTGATGTCCTTTTGCCCGGATGCCAGGACAAGCTTATTGAATTCCGCAAGACTGCAAGGATCACAAGGCAGGGAAGGAGCTTTTCATTCCGCGCTGCAGTGCTTGTAGGCGACAAGGACAGCTACATTGGCCTTGGCACCGCAAAGGACAAGGAGCGCTATCCTGCGATAAACAAGGCGACAAGGAAGGCAAAAATGGCAATCAGGAAAATCCGCAAGGGCTGCGGCAGCTGGGAATGCAGGTGCCGTGAGAGCCATTCGGTGCCGTTCAAGGTCGAGGGCACATCATCATCCGTGAGGGTGATGCTCATGCCTGCGCCAAAAGGGACGGGTTTGGTGGTTGGCGAAAATATCAAGGATGTGCTCAGGTATGTGGGCATCAGGGATGTGTGGAGCAAGTGCCGCGGCAATACCGCCTCGACACTTGACTTTGTTGCAGCAACGGTGAATGCCCTCGCGGCAACAAGCAACGTGAAGTTCTCCGCGGATATGGCAAGGAAGCTGGAGGAGAAGAGATGATTGCGGTAATAAGGGTAAGGGGGACTGCCCACGTCACAAGAAAGATCAGGGAGACCCTTTCGATGATGAGGCTTTTCAAAAGCAACCACATGGTGCTGCTTGCTGAAAACAAGAGCCAGCAGAAGATGATTGACAAGGTGAAGGACTATGTTACCTTCGGGCAAATCACCCAAGACACCCTTGCAATGGTGCTTGAGAAAAGGGGGCGCCTTGAAGGGGATAAACTGCTCACCACTGATTACCTCAAAGAAAAAAAAATGGAAGGTTTTGCCGGCCTTGCAAAAGAATTGATTGAAGGGAAGACAAAGATGCAGGCGCTTGGCATAAAGCCGGTTTTCAGGCTCAACCCGCCATCAAAGGGATATGAGAGGAACGGGGTCAAAAAGCCGTTCACATTGGGCGGGGCACTTGGTAACCGCAGGGAAAAGATAAATGTGCTTATTGGAAGGATGAGCTAGTGGTGGTTTGAGTATGGTTGTGAGGAAGAGGAGAAAGAAAAACAAGGTAAGGGGCAACAGGACCCATGGCGGCGGAGGCACAAAGAACAGGCGCGGCTCCGGAAACCGCGGCGGTGTCGGAAGGGCGGGAAGCCACAAGCACAAGTTTTCACTCTATTACATGGATTTTGGGGTAAAAAGGACATTTAAGGCAGGACCCAAGGATGAAGCTGTGAACCTTGAGTATGTTTCTTCAAAAGTTGATGAGTGGCTAACAGAAGGGAAGGCAAAAAAAGAGAATGACACAGTAATTCTTGATGGATCTGCCCTGGGTTTTGACAAAGTGCTTGGAAAAGGCGCTGTCAGCCGCAGGATCAGGTTTGAAAATGTAAAGGCGTCCAAACAGGCCGCAAAAAAAATTGTTGCTGCCGGCGGGAGCATCCCTGGAACCCAGGAAGAATTTGGGAAAGAAGGGGCAGAGGACGAAGAGGATGAAGGAGAGGAAGAATGAGCATTCTAGCATCCCTTAAGCCACTATACAGGCTCTTGCCAGAGGTCAAGGCTCCTGAGGAGAGGAGGCCTATTGGCAAAAGGCTTATGTGGACCGGCCTGATCCTGCTGATTTTTTTTATAATGGGAAATATCCGCGTAATCGGGCTCAATGCCCAGAGCGCGGGGCAGCTTGAACAGCTGCAGATAATACTTGCTTCGCAGATCGGGAGCCTGATAAGCGCTGGTATCGGCCCGATAGTGCTCGCCTCCATCATATTGCAGTTGCTCATAGGCAGCGGCCTCATCAAGCTTGACCTCTCAAAGCCTGAGGACAAGGCTGAATTCACTGGGGCGCAAAAGCTGCTCACGATAGGCCTGAGCTTTTTTGAAGCGGCGGTTTATTCCCTGACGGGGTTTTTGGCGCCTGAACCGGGAATGTTCCTATGGGTGGTTTTGCAAGTTGCACTAGGGTCGATAATTTTGATGTTCCTCGATGAGGTTGTCTCAAAATACGGGGTTGGCTCGGGGATTGGTATTTTCATTGCAGGCGGTGTTGCAAGCGAGGTTTTCTGGAGGATATTCTCCCCTCTCGATGTTGCACGCAACATCTCGCCCCTTGACGGAAACGGGCTTCTGTTCCTGTTTTTCAGGGAACTTGGCAACAGCGCGCTGACAGGGGCCATTGTCGCGCTCCTGCCTATCATCTTTACCCTGATTGTGTTTTTCATCGTGGTATATGCCGAAGGCATACATGTTAACATCCCCATTACCATGGGAAGGCGCGGGACAGGAGGGCGCTATCCTGTCAAGTTCCTTTATGTCTCGAACATGCCTGTAATACTTGCAGCAGCGCTTTTTGCAAACATCCAGATATGGGCCACATTGCTCAATGGCAAGGTGCCGGTGCTTGACAGCATCATGAACGGCCTTGCAGCAATAGTGATCCCGCCATATGGGCTATTGCAGCAGATATTCCTTGAAGGGTTGTCGGGCGAAATATTTACCCAGATGGCGCAAAGCGTTACGACACTGCATTTTGTGGGCCTTGGCGGGAGCATTATCCATGCGGCCCTTTATGTGGTTATACTTGTCATTGCATGCGTAATTTTTGGAAAGTTCTGGATTGAAATCGGGGGGCAGGGCTCTGAGCGGGTTGCCGAGCAGCTTGACCGCGCGGGAATGCAGATCCCGGGGTTTAGGAGGGATCCGCGCGTGATGAGGCAGGTGCTGGACAGGTACATACCAACTGTTACGATTCTGGGTTCTGCTTTCATCGGGCTTCTTGCAGGGTTTGCAGACCTTACGGGGGCAATAGGATCGGGAACCGGCATATTGCTCACAGTGGGAATTGTATACAGGCTCTATGAAGAGCTTGCAAAGCAGCAACTCATGGACATGCACCCGATGCTTGGGAAATTGTTTGGGTGAAACAGGAGCGGATTTATAAAGCATTAGGTAGAGATGATATGTAACAATAGCTGCATTGGCAAGCGCTGTTATTTTCCGGCGCGTAGGAATCCCCTATCGAACGCGTGTTCTGCCTGCCCGCTGTTGATTATCGTGGTGTGAATGGTTTTTGGGCCCTTGGTGGATATTGCGCTTATAACGGCCGTATTGGCTGTTGTTTCACAATTAGTGCAGAATAAATTCATGAACAAGGATGAAATGAAGACAAGGCAGGAGGAGATGAAGGAAAAGCAGAAGCGCATGAAGGAACTGATGCAAAAAGGGGATCAGAAATCCAAAAATGAGCTTGATGCACTTGAGAAGGAAATGATGGAATCGCTGCAGGCCATGATGTCATCCTCGACAAAGGTCATGGTCGCTTCAATGGTCATATTCCTTCCGGCATTTTTCGTGCTCGGCGCGCTTTTCGAAAATGCGGTAATCCAGCTTCCAATCCCCCTCCCATGGCTCAAGCAGGGTTTTGACCTTTTCAATGCCGGGACATGGGGAATAGAGGTATATAATGAGACAACATGGTTTGGATGGTATTTTGTTTCATATCTTGTGATTACAATGGTTATCAATGTAGGAAGGAATTTTTTCAAGAAAAAGGGCCAGAAGGCGATTGTGAATGGTTGACCGGCAGACAAGGGTGAAGAAAAAGAAGTTCCGCAAAACGCCCGGCGGGAAGACTGCAATACACTACAGCAGGGCAAAGAGAAGTTATGCTACATGCAATGTCAGCGGCAAAAAGCTTGCAGGCACAGGCAACCAGT
>Ga0209211_10006348_pt1 | contig 17154 bp, 18 predicted proteins | sample RifGroA2_FD_183992 | JGI IMG/M metagenome (GOLD analysis project Ga0209211, IMG submission 183992) | Groundwater microbial communities from Rifle, Colorado, USA - Groundwater A2 (SPAdes) (version 2) | ecosystem: Environmental > Aquatic > Deep subsurface > Groundwater | place: Rifle, Colorado... | reverse complement strand
TGCAGCACGACGTCTATGGGTCGGTCATTCTCGCGGCGACGCACATCTTCTTTGACCAGCGCCTGACGCGGCGCGGTGACGAAGCCCTGTTCCATCGCCTCGAAGTTCTCGGCGACCAGGCCCGGCACTGCTATGACCAGCCTGATGCCGGTCTTTGGGAGCTGCGCGGCAGCGCCCGGGTACATACCTTTTCTTCAGTGATGTGCTGGGCGGCCTGCGACCGCCTGGGCCGCATCGCTGCCCGTCTCGGCCTGACAGAACGCGCGGCATACTGGTCCGGCCATGCCACGCAAATGCACGAGACGATCAGCAAGAAGGCGTGGAACAAGAAGCGCGGCGCCTTCGTTTCAACCTTTGACGGCAAGGCGATGGATGCGAGCCTGCTGTTGCTGGCCGAGGTCGGCTTTATCGATGCGGCCGATCCGCGCTTCGCCGCCACCGTCACGGCTGTGGAGAAGGATCTCCGTCATGGCGATTACATCTTCCGCTATATCGAAAAGGATGATTTCGGTGAACCGGAGAACGCCTTCCTGGTGTGCACCTTCTGGTACGTCAATGCCCTCGCGGCGCTGGACCGCCGCGACGAAGCGAGGGCCTTGTTCGAGAAACTGCTGGCATGTCGCAATCGCCACGGCCTGCTGGCTGAGCACATCGATCCCCGCAGCGGCGAACAATGGGGGAATTTCGTACAGACCTACAGCATGGTGGGCCTGATCAATGCGGCGATCCGTTTGTCGGTGCGTTGGGATCAAGCGTTTTAGTCAACGGCTGAGCAGTCGGTATCCACTTGAAGAGATGTCCGGTCTGATGGTGGAACCGGGTATTCAATACGTGAAAGGCATGCGGTCGTTGTGGGTCGCATGCTGCAAGCCCGGCAGCAACTTTCCGTCACCACCCAGCAGTAGCGCCTGATTGCCCTACCGGACTCTGTCTGCCGGGGATTCCGCTTTATGTCCCGCAGGGACGGTATCCACTCGGACGCGGGCCGGCAAACGCCGATTTTCAGTAACAGGCGACGCTCGGCATCCGCAATTTTGCGTGACAAACCGGCCATGCCCGCGCCCGTCTTCAAAGTTGCCGACGACATTTCTGCCGACATCGGCCACCGCGTATCGAGCCGCGTTGAGCGCCAACCGGGCCAGACGCGTACCGCGCGCTGTTCGCATAGCGCTCGGTCTCGGCACGGCCCCTGGTCGGGTCGACCACCTTCCCGGCAACATACTCCGAGCCTATGCCCCAAGTTGGCGAGCACCTCCCGGCGGCGCGCCCCGCGATGGTGCGCGCCGCCCACGTCGGCTCCCCTCCGGCGCCCCGGCGCGGGCCCGAAAATATCAAATGCCCTCGGTAAATCAGCCCATTGCAATGCTTGGCACGGAGTCTGCACGACACCGGGCGAACCTACTACCGGGAGAGCACCATGTCGCTGCACGATCCATTCGATCCGAAGACCACCATCAGCAACTGCAACTGCGGCCATCACGATTCGCAGACGCAGCACGACATTGCCATGGCCGGCGCCGATGCCGAGGCGCTGAACAGCCGCGTGCTGCAGACGACCGTCATGCGCGCGCTGTTTCCAAAAGATGTCGAGCGGCGCAAGTTCCTCTCCGCGGTCGGCGCCTCGACCGCCTGGGCTGCGATCTCCTCGCTGATCCCCTTCGGCACGCTGGAAGCCATGGCCCAGGACAAGGGCAGCCTGGAGAAGAAGGACCTGAAAATCGGCTTCATCCCGATCACTTGCGCGAGCCCCTTGATCATGGCCGACCCGCTGGGCTTCTACAAGAAGCAGGGGCTCAATGTCACGGTGGTCAAGACCGCCGGCTGGGCCCTGATTCGCGACAAGGTGCAGAACCGCGAATACGACGCGTCGCACATGCTGGCGCCGATGCCGATTGCGATGTCGATGGGCGTCGGCTCCAACCCGATGCCGATCAATGTCGCGACGATCCAGAACACCAATGGCCAGGCCATCACGCTGCACGTCAAGCACAAGGACAAGCGCGATCCGAAGATGTGGAAGGGCTTCAAGTTCGCCGTGCCCTTCGAGTTCTCGATGCACAACTTCCTGCTGCGCTACTACGTCGCCGAACACGGCCTCGACCCGGACAAGGACATCCAGATTCGCGTCGTGCCGCCGCCCGAAATGGTGGCCAATTTGCGCGCCGGCAACCTCGACGGCTACCTCGGCCCGGACCCCTTCAACCAGCGCGCGGTGTATGACGAAGTCGGCTTCCTGCACATCCTGTCGAAAGAGTTGTGGGACGGCCATCCCTGCTGTTCCTTCGGCGTGCCGGCGGACTTCGTCAAGCAGAACCCGAACACCTTCGCCGCCCTGTATCGCGCCATCCTGACCGCCGCCGCCATGGCGCGCGACCCGAAGAATCGGCCGCTGATGGCCGAAGTGCTGTCGCCGGCCAACTACCTGAACCAGCCCAAGACCGTGCTGGAGCAGGTGCTGACCGGCAAGTATGCGGACGGCTTGGGCGGGGTGAAGAATGTGCCCGACCGCGCCGACTTCGATCCCTTCCCCTGGTACTCGATGGCGGTCTGGATCCTGAGCCAGATGAAGCGCTGGGGCTACATCAAGGGCGAGGTGCGCTACAAGGACATCGCCGAGAAGGTGTACCTGCTGACCGACGCCAGGAAGCGCATGGCCGAGATCGGCATGACGGCGCCGAAGGCGGATTACCAGAAGTTCAAGGTGATGGGCAAGGAGTTCGACTTCAACAAACCCGACGCCTATATCGACAGCTTCGCCATCAAGCGCACCTGAAGAGACCGCGATGCGTTCCCTCAAGCTCAAGGCGGCCGTTATCTCGCTGCTGCTGTTTCTGCTCTTCATCGGCGCCTGGCACATGGCCACGCTGCCGAAGGAGTCGACCGGGCTGGCAGGCGCCGACGCGGAGTACGCGGCCTTGATGGGCAAGGGCGCGGAAAAATCCGGCGGCTTCCCGCCGCCGCTGGAGGTCGGCCGGGCCTTCGTCAAGTACCTGGCGGATCCGGTCTACGACCATGGCCCCAACGACAAGGGCATTGCCATCCAGCTCGGCCATTCCCTGGCGCGGGTCGGCCTCGGCTTCTTCCTCGCCGTGCTGGTCGCCGTGCCGCTGGGCTTCGTGATCGGCATGTCGCCGCTGCTGCTGCGCGCCTTCGACCCCTTCATCCAGGTGCTGAAACCGATCTCGCCGCTGGCCTGGATGCCGCTGGCGCTCTACACGCTGAAGGACTCCAACGTCTCCGGCATTTTCGTCATCTTCATCTGCTCAATCTGGCCGATGCTGATCAACACCGCCTTCGGCGTCGCCTCAGTGCGGCGCGACTGGATCAACGTCGCGCGAACACTTGAGGTCAATCCGCTGCGCAAGGCTTTCCTGGTGATCCTGCCGGCCGCGGCGCCGACCATCCTGACCGGCATGCGCATCTCGATGGGCATCGCCTGGCTGGTCATCGTCGCCGCCGAGATGCTGGTCGGCGGCACCGGCATCGGCTACTTCGTCTGGAACGAGTGGAACAACCTGGCGCTGCCCAACGTGATTTTCGCCATCACCATGATCGGCGTGGTGGGCATGCTGCTCGACATGATCTTCGGCCGGCTGCAGCAGCTGGTCACTTATCGCGAATGAACGGGCACAAACCATGAGCGCACATTTCCTGATCGTCGAGGCGCTGAAGAAGGTCTATCCGGCGCAAGGCGGCGGCGGGACCAATGCGCCGGTATTCGAGGACATCCACTTCCACATCGACAAGGGCGAGTTCGTTTGCATCGTCGGCCACTCCGGCTGCGGCAAGACCACCATCCTCAATGTGCTGGCCGGACTCGAAGAAGCCACGGCGGGCGACGCCTTCATGGACGGTCGCGAGGTGCGCGGCCCCAGCCTCGACCGCGGCGTGGTGTTTCAGGGCCACGCCCTGATGCCCTGGATGAGCGTGCTGGGCAATGTTGCCTTCGCCGTCAAGTCGAAGTGGCCCGAGTGGTCGAAGGAAAAGGTCAGGGAGCACTGCGCCGGCTACCTCGAAATGGTCGGCCTCGGCGACGCCCTCGACAAAAAGCCGGCTGAGCTTTCCGGCGGCATGAAGCAGCGCGTCGGCATCGCCCGCGCCTTTGCCATCCAGCCCAAGATGCTGCTGCTCGACGAGCCCTTCGGCGCGCTCGATGCACTGACCCGCGGCACCATCCAGGACGAGCTTCTGAAGATCGTGCAGGCCACGCACCAGACCGTGTTCATGATCACCCACGACGTCGACGAGGCGATCCTGCTGGCCGACAAGATCCTGCTGATGAGCAACGGCCCGCACGCCAAGATCGCCGAGATCGTCGAAGTCACCATGCCGCGCCAGCGCACCCGCGCCGGCATCCACCACGACCCGCAGTACTACCGGATCCGCAACCACCTGGTGGACTTCCTCGTCAATCGCTCGAAGACCTATGCCGGCGTCGAAGCCGAAATGTTCCACGACCCGAGGAACCCGCCGCTGGTGCAGCCCGGCCTCGACGGCGAGCGCGCGCCGGTGCTGGCGCTGCCGACCGGAATGGCCGCACCCCAACTCAAGCAAGTCATCAATCACTGACAGGAGATCATCATGAATCGCAATGACGTCACCGAACTGATCATCGAAACCAAGATCAAGAAGGGCCTCAAGTGGGAAGACGTGGCCGCGAAGCTCGGCCTGTCGAAGGAATGGGTTACCGCCGGCTGCCTCGGTCAGATGACTTTCGACAAGAAGCAGGCCGCGACGCTGGGCAAGATCTTCGGCCTGCCGCCGGAAGCCGTGGCGCTGCTGCAGGTGGTGCCCTACAAGGGCTCGCTGCCGACGGCCGTGCCGACCGACCCGCTGATCTACCGCTTCTACGAACTGGTCAACGTCTATGGAACGACCTTCAAGGAACTGATCCACGAGGAATTCGGCGACGGCATCATGAGCGCCATCGATTTCAGGATGGACTTGAAGCGCGAGCCGAATCCGGCCGGAGATCGCGTCAACATCGTCATGAGCGGCAAGTTCCTGCCCTACAAGACCTACTGAGGCAGTCGCCACGGCCTTGACGTGCCATCCTGGTGCCTCGTCGCTGCGCAATGCCTTCTCTTGCCTCCTGCTGGTGCGTTGTCGCACCATGTGATGTCGTCCAGCCGACACTTCCCGGCGACCAATCATGTATGAGAGCGGTTTTCGCCACATTCCCGTGGTCGAGAACGGTTGCCCCGTCGGCATGGTGTCAGTTCGGGACGCGCTCGGGCCCGAGCTGGAACAATTCGAGGCGGAACTGAACGAGCGCGAGCACATTGCCGAGATTCTTGGTTGAGCAAAACGGCCGACGAACCCGAGCAGGGCCGGGAAGCGGGTGTGCTAGCCAGGCAGAGGAATCGGCATCATGGTAACGATGCCTGTGGTGGCATAGGTTTCGCAGCGGTCCACAAACTCTTTGGTGCTCTTGGGCATGGTGACTCGTGCCCGCGTGATGTGAAAGATCAGGTCGCGCCCATTGCAGATGAGTTGGGTACCGAAGGACGCCACTCGTTGTTCGTGCACGCTGTCCGGGTCCTGCAAAATGGGGCGAAAGTTGGCGAGTCGTTCGCCGGCAGCAACCATCTCGGCCCAGATGTCAAAGATTTCAGGGTCGGTACGCAGGGTTTCCACTTTGTCCCGGGCCGCGCGGGCGAATTCGCGGATCACCGGATCAATGCCGGGGAACATGGCTGTGTTGAAGGTACGCAGCATGGCTTCGGCGACGTCGTCGATGCCGCGCATGGCCTGAGCCATCTTCACGTAGCGACTCTCGTAAAAGGCCTCAAGAGGGATCGAGAAGGCGCGGAAGGGTTCGCCCCACAACTCGTCGATGCCTTCCTCGCCGCTGCGGTGGAGTACCAGGCGACAGAGCGAGAGGGCTTCCTGCAGGCAGCGGCCGCATTCCCGCATCAGGTCGTTGCTGGATGATATTTCCACCCCGACCGATTGCAGATCGACCAAGCGGGTGAAGATGTCGGTGGCGCGGTTGAACATGGCGCCCGCATACATCGCGCCCTTGACCCGCTTCTTGCCGGGATCGATCTCTTCCTCGTAGGCCTTTTTCGCCTCGGCAAGGCGATGGCCCGGTATGTTGAGGCCATGCTCGGTGTGGTTGAACAGGCGGCGGGTAAGCGCCTCGATCAGACGACGCTTGGTCTGGAGAGTGTCGTCCGGGACCGGGTAGGTCTTGATCCAGTAGCCGTCGGTAAAGCTGCGCTCACGTCCGTCGATAAGGCGCAAGGTGCCGTTGGGAATGTCCTGGTCCATGTTCATGAAATGTCGTGAAGCGATCCGAGTTTCGCCGGTCCATGCTGGCGAACCTGCAAGATGATACTGCGGAACGCATTCCCCGGCTTCGCTGCCTCGGTGCCGCCACGGCCCATGGCCGATGCATCAGGCGTACTCGGGCTGGAACGCCTGCTCCGGATTCGTTACAGGACCTTCGCCGCTCCAATAGGGCGACAGCTTTCTGAGTTGCGCAATGATGGGCGGCACGGCGGCGATAACGCGATCCACTTCCTCTTCGGTGTTGTAGCGGGATAGCGAGAAGCGAATCGTGCCGTGCGCCGCGGTGTAGGGAATGCCCATGGCGCGCATGACGTGGGACGGTTCGAGCGAACCCGAGGTGCAGGCCGATCCGCTCGACGCTGCGATGCCTTCCTTGTTCAATAGCAGCAGGATGCCCTCACCCTCCACATATTCAAAAGCAATACTGGCCGTGTTGGGCAGTCGGTAGAGCGTATCGCCGTTGACGAAGGAATTCCTTACCCTGGCGAGAATGCCGCGCTCCAGCCGGTCGCGCAGTTTCTTGACCACGGTGTTTTCGTCCGCCATGTGTTGCACGGCCAGATCGCAGGCGACGCCGAGGCCGACAATGGCGGCCGAGTTTTCGGTGCCGGCACGCCGGCCACGCTCCTGGTGTCCGCCACGCAACAGCGGCCGGAAGCGGGTATTGCGGCGCAGGTAGAGCACGCCGATGCCTTTCGGTGCGTGCAACTTGTGCCCGGACAGCGACAGCATGTCGATCTTTGTCGTTTTCAGGTCGATCGGCAGCTTGCCCACCGCCTGCACCGCGTCGGTGTGGAACATGATGCCTTTTTCATGCGCCATCTCGGCCATTTCCTCTACCGGAAACAGCGTGCCGGTTTCGTTGTTGGCCCACATGATGGAGGCCACGGCGACGCGATCATTGAGCAGGGACTTGTACTCGTCCAGATCGATGCGGCCTTTCTTGTTCACCCGCAGTTTGTGCACCACATAAGATTCTTTTTCGAGTTGGTCGCACAAGCTCAGGATGGCCGGGTGCTCAACCACCGTTGTGATGAGGGTGCGGCGTTCGGGCTGCGCCTTGATGGCCGACAGAATGGCCGTGGAATCGGATTCGGTGCCGCAGGAGTTGAAGACGATTTCCGAGTCCTGCGCCGCACCGAGCAGAGTCTGCACCTTGCCGCGCGCCTCCTTCAGCGCCTTGCCGACTTGCGCGCCGAAACTGTGGATGGACGAAGCGTTGCCGAATTGCTCGGTGAAGAAAGGCAGCATGGCCGCGACCACCGCCGGATCGCAGGCCGTCGTTGCGTTGTTGTCCATGTAGATGGGCTTCATTGCCTGCTCCTCAGTGATGCGCCATTGCACCAACCGGCAGCACCCGCACCAGTTCGCCCAGCGCCTCGACCAGCTTCTGCTGGATGCCGCCCAGTGTCGCCGACTCCATCTGGCAGCCCTGACAGGCGCCGGACAGCGCGACGTAGATCTTCTTGCCGTCGACCTCGATCAGCGTCACGTCGCCGTGGTCGCGCTGCAGCATCGGGCGGATGGCTTCCAGCGTGTCTTCGATCTTGCGGATGCGCTGGTAGTTGGTGAGCCTGGGCTTGACGGCGGACTGCGCAGGCGCCTTCCCGTGTTTCGGCTCACTGTTGTATAGCCGGCCATTCACGGCAATGAGGATGTCTTCGACCTTTTCATGGCAGGACGAGCAGCCGCCGCCGGCCTTGGTGTAGTTGGTCACTTCCTCGCGCGTCCTGAGGCCGTTGGCGCGCACCGTGTCCTCGATCATCACGGCGTCGATGGCAAAGCACTTGCAGACCAGGTCGCCTTCCTCGTGGTCGTCGCTCCACACCTCGCCGCGATAGTTGGCGATCGCCGCCTGCAGGGCTTCGCGGCCCATGACCGAGCAGTGCATTTTTTCCGGCGGCAGGCCGTCGAGGTAATCGGCGATGTCCTGGTTGCTGACCTTGAGCGCTTCGTCAAGGGTCTTGCCCTTGATGATCTCGGTCAGCGCCGAACTGGAAGCGATGGCCGAGCCACAGCCGAAAGTCTGGAAATGCGCGTCCTCGATAAGCTCGGTTTCCGGATTCACCTTCAGCATCAGGCGCAAGGCATCGCCGCACTTGATCGAACCGACGTCGCCGGTGCCGTTGGCATTTTCCAGCGGGCCCGAATTTCTCGGGTTGAAAAAATGTTCGCGGACTTTTTCGGAATAATCCCACATGGCGGTCTCTCTCAGGCGGAAAAGGACGAACCGCAGGCGCAGGAGCCGGTGGCGTTCGGGTTGTTGAACTTGAAGCCGGTCTGGGTCAGGCTATCGACGAAATCCACCTTGAGGCCTTCCAGCATCGGCCGGCTCATCGGGTCGACCAGCAGCGTGACGCCATCGCCGATCTCGAATTCGAAATCGTCTTCACCCTTGATCTGTTCCATGCGCAGGCCATATTGCAGTCCGGAGCAGCCGCCACCGGAAACGAAGATGCGCAGACCGGCGACGGGGGTTTCCGAACCGCGGATGAAACGGTTGATGGCCTTGGCGGCGGCGGGGGTCAGATCGATCATTTTGGCTGCTCCTTTTGGCTGGGAATGAACCAAGTAGTGCAATCGCCGTACCAGCTGCTACCGACTCCGCTAAGACATTGAAACCATGATAACTCTAGCTCGAACGCAGGCCCCAGGCACTTGTCGCGAATGCGACAACTGCCTGGACTGACCATGTCAGGCAGCCAATGCCAAAGGTGCAGAGGCCGCGTAGCTGTAGCAGCCCTTGGGGCAAACGCGGCCGCAGGCGCCGCAACCGATGCAGTCGCCGGAATTCTTCAGGGTCATGACGGAGGCGGTGTCGTCCTCGTCGTAGTCCTCGTCGTCGTCCATTTCCATGTCCTCGCCGCGGTCGATCAGGTCAAGCACGTCGCGCGGGCAGACTTTGTAGCAGCGGCCGCAGCCGATGCACTTCTTCGGGTCCAGGGTGGTGACAAATTCCGGCGTCCAGGTGGCGCCGGAGAGGGTGGTTCCAGTGATATGGCTCATTTCAGGTTCCTTAATCGGTTTGCTTGCTGGTCAGGCGCTGCGAGGCATCGGCCCAGGCCTTGCAGGCGTCGTAGGTGGATTGGGCGATGCCCGGAATTTCTTCGTAGCCGGCCGGCAAGCGCTCTTCGACCAGGTCGTGCAGTTGCGCCGCCCATTCGCCGGCGATGCGCTTCAGCTTCTTTACGTCCCGGTCCAGGTTTTTCAGTTCGTCGTCGGTCATGGTCTGGCTCTTCTGGTGCGCCTCACATTCCCGCCACTTCAGGAAATTTGCCGATCACTTCGAGTGCCACCGACAGGTATTTGTCGGCCTCGGTTTTCATTTTCGACAGGCTTTCGAAGCCGAAGCGATGTACGTCGCGCAGGGTGCGATCCATCACCACCAGCTTGCCGACCACGATCAGTGCGCGGCCGAAGCCTTCATGGGTCAGTTGCACGAAGGGCACCGCCATCAGGCTGCATTCCTTTTCGATCAGCACCGCAATCGCGTTGTGGAAGGCCTTGACCCGCGCAATGATCTGATCGTCCGGATCGCCGATGACCGGAATCTCGCGCTTCCTTTCCTTTGTCAGCACATAGCTGTCGAGGATCTCTGGCGGCGCCTTGCCATCCCACTGGCCGTAGCTGTCGAGCGCGCGTGTCTGGCGCAGCATTTCCTTGATGAAGTCGGTCTGGTAGATCGGATCGTCCGCCGCCTCGGCGGCGAGGGTGGCTACTTCAGTCATGGTGTTTCTCCGTAAGTTGATTCGGTAATCATCATTCCTCCCAGCCATCGGCCGCCATGCGCTCGAAGCGCCGGACATCGCTGTCTTTGCGCAGCGCCTTGACCACCCAGGTAATGCTGCCGTCCTTGATGGCGGTGCTGATCTGCTTCAGCAGGGGTTCGATCTCGGCCTCGTCGTCGAGGCGGATCGGCTGGATGCCGGCGGCCAGCAACTGCTTAACCGCCGAGGCGCCGGCGGCGAGGCAATACACGGCGGCGCAGCCGGTGAGTGCGGCGATCTTGGCCGGCAGCTTGCTCTCGTTGCCATCCATGGTCTCCGGCGGAAACTCGGCCACCTCGACCAATTGGGCGCGTTCGCCGTCCAGCGCAAAAATCGCGAAGCCCCCGGCGGCGCCGAAGTGCTGGTTGACGTTGGCATGGTCGTCGCTGGCGAAGGCTACCCGCAGCATATTCGGCGCCTGCCTAGTGGCGGACCAGGCCAGGGCCAGGCGCCGGCCCGTTTTCCGGATCTCGGGCGGTGCCGGCCCAGAAGATGGATCGATGAACAGGGGTGTCATGGTGGTTTTCCTGAAATAGATTGGCAACGTCGAACAAGGCCTGGCGCGCGCCGCGATAACCGACCCAGGTCCGCGCGTAGCCGCCGACCCAGTCGTATTGCGGAAAGCCCGCGCGCAGCAAGGGAATTTCAAGGCGATCTGCCGCCGCTGCGGCGTGGGAGTTGGAGACGATGAGCTGTGCGTGCCGCGCCAGTGCGTCGCGTTCGAGGTCTTCCAGATCGCCGATGCGCACCGATGCGGATGGCATGGCGGTCAACACCTCGGCCCGCGCCGGCGCGACGGCGGCAACGATCTCGGCACCGACGCCGGCGAAAAACTGGCCGAGCGCCACCAGCAAATCGGGATCGGCGGCGAGAGCGACGCGCAGGAAGCCGGTCATGAAGTGGGTATCCACCATCGCGTCCTGCAATCGCGCCCGCTGCCGGTCGATCTTGGCCGGCACCGGCTGGCCGGAGATCTGCGCCAGCGCCAGGGTGAAGGCGTCGCAGGCATCCAGCCCGAGCAGGTGGTCGAATCTGAAATCGGGAACGCCGGTGCGCTCGCGCAACAGATCGGCGGCCTTGTGCAGCGAGCGGCCGATGACCAGGGTCGCTACCGACTCGCCCATGCTGGCGATCTCGTTCTTCGGCGTGCCGCCGAGCGTCAGCGGCGTGGTTTCGGCATCGACCAGATGGCCATCGAGCGAATCGCCGATATCGGGCAGCAGCACCGGTCGCAGGCCGAAGGCTTCGATCCAGTCGCGGATGCATTCGGTGTCGCCGGGAGTCAGCAGCGACCCACACAGAACATTGACTTGCTTGCGCCGCCGTCCCACTGAATTTGGCAAATGAGCCGACTCTTCAATCAGGACATCGACGACGGCTTCGATGGCCAGCGCATAGCCGGATTCGAGGCAACCCGAAAAGTCCGGCGTATTCACCGGCACCACGGCCGTCGCGACGAACTGCGGATACCGGTCGCGGAACTCCCGTACCAGGCGCTTGATGTCGACGCCCTGAGTTTCCGAGAGTCCCGTGGTGGGCAGGCCGATCACGTCCGGCGTGTTCTTCTCGCAAATGACCTTGAGGCCTTCGATCACGTTTTCGTCGGCGCTCATGACGCTCGACACCTGATCCATGGCCGTAGTCTGCAAGGGAATCGGGTCGCGAAAATGGCGCACGAAAAATACCTTGCCGAAGGCCGTGCAGCCCTGCGAGCCGTGCAGCATGGGGATGCTGTTCCTGAGGCCGAGGAAGACCAGCGCCGCGCCAAGCGGCTGGCTGGCCTTGAGCGGATTCACCGCAAGGGGCTTGGTGCGTTTGAGGATTTCAGCCATCGCATGGCTCCGGCAATCGGGATTGCCCAATACCACGCAAATCTTGTGCCCTACGCTAAGGGATTGATACAGTTAAGATGTCAGGTCACCTTGTGGGGTTTGCGACAAGCCGGCTGTAGGCCGGACGCTCCGCGGGTCGGCTACAGCGCCTTTGCCAGCAGATCGGCGTTGCCGGCGCAGATGCGCCTGAAGTCGGCACTGATCCGCGCATCCCCGGCACAGCGATGCCAGTAGCGGGCGGCGGCATCGGCAGCCGTGCGCCATGGCGCGGCGTCCGCCGGCAATGGCAAGTCGGGTACGAAGGCGCGCTCGGAGAGTTCGCCACCACGCAGGGGCGCGTAATGCATGGGCAACATGTCATAGGCGGGCGCCAGGGCGAGGCCCGCGCCGCGGGCGGCACCGGGGCCGGGGAAGAAGGCCAGATTGCCCTGGTGCATGTCGCTGTTGGCGATCAGCTTGCCGAACCACCAAAGCAGCGCCACCCGTTCGGCGTCGGCGGCCGCCAGCCATCCCGCCTGTTGCAATGCCAGCGCCGCCCTGGGCCAGGCCGTCGGCCCCTGCCCGAGCAAGGCCGCGTCGATGCTGCCCAGGGTGCACACCGGCGAGCGGCCGCAAGCGCCGTGCCGGTCGAAACGCCTGACTTCGAGAAAACTGCGGCCGGCGAAGCAATGGATCGTGCTTTGCGCGGCATCCACGCCGAGCAGTTCGCGCAGCGCTTCGAGCGCCAGGTGCTCGCACACCAGAAGGTCCGACCAGCGGCGCACCGCCGCCGAATCGTCGGCCCCCGAGAACTTGACGATGACATGCCCCACCTCACCAGCCCAGCGACGGCCGACGGTAAACTTGGGGAACTCGCCGGCGGCGGACGAAACCGCCACGCCATGAGCCAGCGCCGCCGCCGCCAGCGCCGGATAGGCTTCGGCGATGCGCTCATCGCCCAGAAAGTCATCCGCGCCTTCGCGCCGATAGTCGAGGAAACGCCGGTAGGCCGCCTCGCCCAGGATCAGATCGCCAGGCTGGTCATGGCCCCAGAGCGACAACACGTGAAGGATGTCATCCTCCGACCAGTGGTCCGGGTTGTCCGCCACGCCAAGATCCAGGGCGTGGCGACGGGCAAAGTTACGCCCGATGAAGCCCTGCGGGCGCATGTCCACAACCGGATAGGGCAGACCCTCGAACCAGCCATCCGCCATGTCGTCATCCAGCGGCCAGGGGAACTTCGCGGCAAAGCGCAAGGCACTACCCGCCGGATGGATCAGGTCCAGGTATCCGAGCTCGTGGCCCTGGCCCGCCTCGTCGATGCGGTAGAGCGGCAGGCCAAGCTCGCTGCCGCGCAGCGCGCGCCGCAGCGCATGACGGGTACGCCGCGAGCCGCCGCGGCTGACGACCCTGTCCCCGAGAACCTGCACGGCCCGGGCCAGCGTCGAGCGGTTGATGCCGCCTAGCAGGCGGCATAGCACGGCACTTCCGGCCCGCGGATTTGCCCGCAGCACGCGCAGCAGATCGTCGTCGCGAAGCTTTGTCATGGTCACAGGCTACATAAACGCAACGAATAATGCAACGACTTTTATTACCTTAACTCATTGTCACAGATAGATATATGCCAACTCCGCCGATGCTTCTTGCAACAAGTATTGTGCATTCGCGTTGCCGTGGCGGAACGGGCCGCGCCCTCAGGCCATCAGCGCTTCGCCCACGGCCTTCTGCATCGCCCACGGCGCCGGCTGGCGCACCTTGTCCCACACCGGCGACTCGATGGTCAGCGCCAGTTGCCGCACCAGTTCCAGCATGCCCTCATAGCCGGCGTAGCCGAATTCGCGTTCCTGGTTGATGTCGAGGAAGGGGATGCGCGCTTTCAGCGCCGTGTAGAGATTGCGCCCGCCGGCGATCAGGATGTCGGCCTGGTAATCCTTGTAAGCCTGCAACAGCGCCTTGGGGCTGCCGTCCGTGATCATCTTCGCGTCATCGCCCATGATCTCGCGGATGCGCGCCTTGTCCTCTTCGGTGGACTTGTTGGTGCCGGTGGCCACCACGTTCATGCCCAGATCCTGCAAGGCCGAAACCACCGACCACGACTTGACGCCGCCGGTATAGAGCAAGACGCGCTTGCCTTCCAGGCGCTCGGCCCAAGGCACCAGCGCAGCGCGAATCCTGGCTTCCTCGCGGGCGATCATGGTCTCGGTGCGCGCGGCGAGATTCACGTCGCCGAGCAGTCGGGCGAAATCGCGGAAGGCTTGCGAGGTGTCGCTGATGCCGTAGAAACTACCTTCGAAGAAGGGCACGCCGAAATCGCCCTGGAGTTTGCGGGCGACGTTGAGCAGGGCCTTGGCACAGACCACCATCGAGACTTCGGCACGGTGCATGGTCTGCACCTCGGCGAAGCGCGCATCGCCCGACAGGCTGCCGATAATGCGCAGGCCCAGTTCGTCGAACAGCGGCGCGACATGCCAGAACTCGCCGGCGATGTTGTATTCGCCGATCAGGTTGACGTCATGCACGGTGATGCCCGGCCGCTGCGCGCTTTCCGGCACCGGCTCCGGCTCGCGGGTGCCGATGACATGGCGGAACATGGCTTCGCCGGCGATGCGGTTGCCGAGGTTCTTGGTGCCGTAGAAGCCGGCGCAGTCGACCGGCACCACCGGCACGCCCCACAGTTCGGTGGCCGCCCTGGCCACGGCGCCGAGGTCGTCGCCGATCAGTGCCGGCACGCAGGTGGAGTAGAGGAACACTGCTTGCGGTGCGTAGTCGTCGATGGCCTGCTTGATGGCATGGAACAGCCGCTTCTCGCCGCGGCCCATGATAATGTCCTGTTCGGTGAGATCGGTGGTCATGCCGATGCGGTACAGCGTCGGGCCGGAAGAACGTGTGCCGCGGTTGTCCCAGCTCGATCCGGCGCAGGCGATGGGGCCATGGACGATATGGGCGACGTCGGCAATCGGCAGCAGCGCAATCTGCGCGCCGTCGAAGGAGCAGCCGCCGGCCGTGGCGCCGGGCTTGGTTTTGGCGCAGCCGGACTTCTCCTTCTTGTTATGGACGCAGGCGGGTTCGTTGAGCAGTGCGGCGATTTCGGCGGCTTGCATGGCGGGCCTCGATTAGTTAGCGAAGGAATTGCAAGCCGCATGCCAGAGCACAACTCCTTGATGGCACAAGAAAGTCGGCGCTGGCGACACGGCGTCGCGGCGCTCCGCACATTGTTTTGTCGGGTTTGCGACAGGCGGAGCTGACCACCTCGTAGCGGCGCGGCTTTTGCGGCTGGCACCTTTCCTGCGTCGCGGTTCGCCATGAATGCCACCGACCTGCGCCCTCACCTGCTCGCCTTCGCCAGTTACCCGGACCTGCCCGAGACCCAGGCGCTGGCCGGCGTCATCGCGCTGGCGCCGCGCCGGCGCGGGCCGTGGCGCGCGCCGGTGGCCGGCCTCACTGCCAACGAACTCGATGTCCTGCTGGTCGACTACTTTCCCGCCGCTGCGCCGCTGCGCCCGCTGCTGCATATCTGGCGCGAGGAAGCCGAGGTCATGCCGCGCGACAGCGCCGACGAGTTCGACGATCTGGTCGCCCTGCTGCTGGCGCATCAGACCACGCCAGCGCCCGATTCACGCTGGCTGGCCCATGCCGTCGCCACCGCCAGCATGGCCGACAACCATCTCTGGCAGGATCTCGGCCTGCCCAGCCGAACCGAACTCAACACGCTGATGCTGACCCGGTTCACCTCGCTCAAGCGCAAGAATGCCGGCGACATGAAGTGGAAGAAGTTCTTCTACCGGGAGTTGTGCGCGGCCGCCGAGGTGCCGATCTGCAAGTCTCCCAGTTGCGTAGAATGCTGTGATCATTCGATCTGCTTCGGCCCGGAATCATGAATGCCATTCGCGCCTGCTTTGCTCTTCTGATCTGCCTGTTCTCTTTGCCCGCCCTCGCCGGCGGCAAGATCACCATTGCCGCCGCCGCTGATCTCAAGTTCGCCCTGGAGGAAATCCTCGTTGCATTCAGGCAGGCCAACCCAGCCGACGAAGTGGAAACGATCTATGGCTCATCCGGAAAATTTCACACTCAAATCCAGCAGGGTGCACCCTTCGATCTCTATTTCTCCGCTGACATCGAATACCCGCGTCTGCTAGCGAAGGAAGGCTTTTCCGCCTCCGCAGCAAGACCCTATGCTGTAGGCCGCATCGTCCTCTGGAGCGTTTCGCGCGATGCACGCCAGATGACACTCGCCGACCTGGCTGATCCCGCCATCCGCAAAATCGCCATCGCCAATCCCAGGCACGCCCCCTATGGCAAACGCGCCGAAGAGGCGCTACGTGCGGCAGGCGTATGGGACAAGGTGGAAAGTCGCCTGGTGATGGGCGAGAACATCGCCCAGACGGCGCAATACGTGCAGACCGGCAACGCCGATGTCGGCATCATTGCGCTATCGCTGGCACTCAACAAGGAACTGGCCACAAAAGGCGGCTACGCGCTGATCCCCGGCAAGCTCCACCAGCCGCTGGAACAGGGCTTCATCATCACCAAGCGCGCCGCCGGCAACCCGCTGGCGAAACAGTTTGCCGACACCATGGGCAGCCCCGAAGCACGTCGCATCATGGTCCGTTGGGGTTTCACGCTTCCGCAAGAAACGACCAGGTAGGACTCGCCATCGCCCCTCCGCGCGATGTCGCGGTAGCATTCGCCCCATGCTGAGTTTACCCAACCTCGCGTCCGACTTCGCCGCAATCTGGCTGACCTTCAAGCTGGCCACGGTCGTTACCCTGATCCTGCTGCTGATCGGCACGCCGATCGCCTGGTGGCTGGCGCGCACGCGCTCCTGGTGGAAAGGCCCGGTGGGCGCCGTGGTGGCGCTGCCCATCGTGCTGCCGCCGACGGTGCTTGGTTTCTACCTGCTGCTGGTGATGGGGCCGGATGGGGCCGTCGGGCGCTTCACCGAGTGGGCCGGCATCGGCCTCTTGCCCTTCACCTTCTGGGGCCTGGTGGTGGCCTCGGTGTTCTATTCCATGCCCTTCGTCGTGCAGCCGATCCAGAACGCTTTCGAAGCCATCGGCGAGCGGCCGCTGGAAGCCGCGGCCACGCTGCGCGCCTCGCCGCTCGATGCTTTTTTCAGCGTCGCGGTGCCGCTGGCGAAACCGGGTTTCATCACCGCCGCGATCCTCGGCTTCGCCCACACCGTCGGCGAGTTCGGCGTGGTGCTGATGATCGGCGGCAACATCCCGGACAAGACCCGCGTCGTCTCGGTGCTGATCTACGACCACGTCGAGGCGCTGGAATAC